>Ga0123355_10010159_pt1 | contig 14389 bp, 12 predicted proteins | sample TergutEmb28metaG_3_FD_89872 | JGI IMG/M metagenome (GOLD analysis project Ga0123355, IMG submission 89872) | Embiratermes neotenicus P1 segment gut microbial communities from Petit-Saut dam, French Guiana - Emb289 P1 | ecosystem: Host-associated > Arthropoda: Insects > Digestive system > Gut ...
GTTGTTATTCGTGGGTTTTTGTGTGAATTTATTAGCAACTGAGGCAAAGTAAGAATTAAATGCGTTAGCAATCATATCAGAGTCATTAATAACCTTGTTGTCGATTTTCATTGATGTTATTTTAGTTACATTATTTCTTTTATTTATCAATTCTTTGATTATATTCCAAGTTGTTTTAGTTTTGTTAGCTGATTTAGATATCAAGTCATCAGGAAGCACCAATACTACAGAACCTGTTATGGTGGATCCACTGAACAGAGCTATATCTAAGTTTGTGTATACCAAATATGCTTCAGACAATAGAAAATGTCAAACAAGATATTCACATAATTACTGAAATATCAATAACAGAGCAATTTTTGTCTGCGCTGAAAGTCTCAATACCACAAAAATCAACTCTACAATAATTACAGCAATGAGTGCAAATTCCTTGTCAATGATTTTACTGAGCAACAACGGCACTGAACTCACCCATCACAGGTGCATACCAACACATATTATAATTTATGTCAAAGCGGTGAATCACAGCAGTCCAAGGATAAAAAAACAACATTATGTAATCCAGTTTTTTCAAAAAGTTTATGGACTGTAATGTAATGTAATGTAACATGGGTAATTCACTTACAGTGTTAGGGTCTATGTAGATGCTGTCACATTTATTCAGACAACACAAAGAACTACATTTTTCACCAAGTTTTGAAACACTATCACCTCACCTTCGGAAGATGAATAGCTGTTCCCAAGAGACGTTGTTATGCAACAGCTAACAAGATTTTTATGGATCGTTACCTCATTATGCAATGGTTATGAATTCCCAGCAGCAAGCAATAATAACAGCAATGCCAAAGTCAAAGACATAACATTAAATTAAGAAAAGAAACAGTACTCTGAAATGCCAATTTAGCTTATTCAGTGGTTGTAAGCAGTCATATGCAAAACCCACAAGAACAAACACACTTCATGGACTGTCAACAACATTGAAGTTGGTATTCTATGTGACTAATACAAAACTGCACATTTCTAAAGAGCACTCATTACAAACAGAACACGTAAGAGAAAGGAAGACACTTTTTCAGATCTCAGACTTTTTTAAGTGTGCGCCTGAAGTAGTCTGCTCCAAATGCAAGCAAAAATTCAATTTTTTTGAAGCTGCAGTCTTTATACATAATTAACTTGATTAAAAAACCTTACATTTTATATAATATGTCCAGTGATTCTTGAAATTAAACAGGTAGATGGACAGAAGAGAGTGACATCCCATAAATGTTTTAACTTCATGCAGTGATTACATAATCATAAAAGAACTCTGCTTTAATCTTTGACTTTGTTTTTACTATACTTTTTATGGACCCAACAAATATTTGGAAACAAAGTTTATAATATTCTGTTTCTTAAATATGACCTGTTAGTGGTTCAGAGGTATATGTACAGAAATGTATGTGCAATCCCATTTCACAGTTCAAATACAATGATTACTGTATGTACCACGTGATTTAAGATTACAAACTCCATGTTGTCAGCAGTGTATATGTCATGTTTCAAATAATTTTTGTAATAAACAGTAACTATTTCCCTCAGTTACATTTTCAAGCTGGTATCTGTACTAGAGACGCTGTGTTTTCTGTACATTGTTCAACAGTAATTACATGTATCTCATGGTGAAAGGAGTTCATAAAGATTGCTTCTTTTATAATTCTTCTGCATGATCATCACGGTTTTCCTGCAATACAAATTCATGTGCTTTGTTGGATTACAGCACGTAAGTGACAATGTGCTAGAAAACCATTTTCTTAACACGTTACTATGCACTACAAATATGTCTGAGCAGACAGATGATGTAAACATAAAACTCAGTGGCTTTAAAATATCATGCTATGCAACTAAACCGTAAATTAATATGTCCCTGTGCGCATGACAGTTGTAATGAACCTAAATTGAGATTTGTGCTGACAGGCACGTACTCACATTGGCTCTTGTTTAACAACATTTTAACCATATAATGAAGGTCAATACATACATGTAAACTCTGTATGGAAAACATGAAGCCAAAGTGAAGAACTGGAATTAGGTTAGTTTCACAGTATTTACATGTTAGTGAAACAAACATGCTGAAGCATAAATGTATCTATATGAAATGCAAGGTCAGATACAAAATGGGAAAAATAAGGTATATTCACTTACTGATGAGAAAAGCTTTGACCTTGACAGTGTGGGTATGGATCTCGTACCTCCAGGTTAATGCAGCAGAGAAAATGTATCTATCCTGTCAAAAACATATGTCCCTATCACTTCATAACTCAGTTTTTTTTTAATGAACACAACTAAACTGATACATGTCAGAATCATAAAAGCATTCTCACGGACATTGATAGATTGTGTAATTTAGCCATTAAGGTTCTATTTCCGTTTCTCAGTCCGTAATTTTATTAAATTTTATGTACTTACTGTAAGACTAATCCAGAGGATATGCTAGCTCAGAGCCTGAGAAATCTGAGTTCATATCTCCAGATGACCACCATATCCTTTTGTCTCCCGATGATGCCTCTTCAATTGGGTTTAATATTTTGATCCCATCTATAACATCAGAAACGATGCCATCCCTTTTATAACATGCTTCTTCACATGATGACAGTAGGCTTGCCAGTCAGCTTGAGTTACTGAAGATAATTTGACAACAGTTAATTCACACATTTTATAGAACATTCCGCACCCATATTGTTGTATGTAATTAAATTTTTCACTTTAGCCCCAGCAACTTCAACCAGAATGACATCAAAATTGTAGCAGGGAAGTCAAAGGGTGACATAATTGCATGTGTTCAGTATATGGTCAATCACCACAAGCTTTTTTTTTTCTTTTGGCATTTTCGGCTCACTTGGTTTGGAAAGATGTGAAGGCCTCATCAAAGGAGCCACACATGCAACCTCCTGTCTCTGAGGCCACAAAATCATCTCTCTTTTCACTATGTATTTCCTTTAAGGTTTGTCAAACTGCATTTAGTGCTATGACACATTATCAAAAAAGACCACTGACTTTTCTGGCATGTTTGGAATTAATTTTTATTTCAGCAGTTTCTCAAAATTAGACCTGTTCCTTCAGCTGTGACAGTCGCTGTTCACTGATCTTTGTTTGCAGATCAACTGAGCACCCATGCCAAACCAATGCTCTGAACCAGCACAAACAACAATAACCCACTTCCTGCACCACCATCTACCAAAACTCACTTCACTTTGTTTGCCAGCACTTCTTAAACATCAGACTGTTGTCTATCCATGTCTTGTATGGATAAAATATCTTCCTTCAGATTGAAGTTAATGTCATTGAACCAAGTAACTACAATGCCACTCCGGAACATGTGGTCCCTCTAGAAAATGGTTCTCTTGCTCTGGCATTTTTGCCACCCAAAAACCACTGTTGTGCACTACTTTTCCTAAAAATTGCTGCCACAAAGAAAACTGATTTTCTCTCTTATTGCTGGAAGGCATTTTCTTCAAAAAATTTTCTTGTCAACATGGAAGTCTATGATTCTTCTTCCAACCATGCACAAATCAAAGTTCCTTCAATTTCCTTTCCTCTCCTTGTAGGTCTTATTGTTGTCACCACAACACTACGCACTTTGCTGTACATCAGTTACTGGTCACATACATCTTATGGTTGACTGCCTCTGCTCCACCATTGCCAAGGTCATTGCTCATCTCATAACTAACTACAGAGTGAATCGAAGGAAATCTTTAAAGTGCCAATGTTCCCAGGGGACATTCAGCTTCCTATTAGATGGACACAAAGCTGATCACTCACCTCCATGCAAATGACAAGGTTCAGGATGTGCAGAAATATACTTCCACTCCCTCACATGCCTTCAAAGTGTGGTGCTTCAAACTTTTAGACTCACACTTCAAAGAAGTTTAAACATACCTCTGAGCGTATCCAGGCTTCCCACAGTTCCCGAACTGAGATATGCATATCATCATTACGATGAAAGGCTCGCTGTCTCCGCTCATAGCCCCCTTCATACTTAAGCTCTTCTCGCAGGAACTAAACAAAGAAAAATGTTCTTGCAATACAGAACTCAATACATCATCAATATGTGTCAGTGACACTTTTTTTATTCTAAACAGCCCAAAATTAAAATAAGCAGATAAACACATGACACTGCTCTGAATACTAACTAGCTACACCATTATGTTACTTTACAAAGCAAGTTTTTTCAACTCAACATACTCTTAAACAGGGTTTAATAAATATGGTTGCTGGCTACTCATGGTCAAAAAAAATTAGGACAGCAACCCAGCATTCAGGAGTGTGCGCCTGGAGTTATCAGAATCTCAATGAAGCCATTTTTGTAACAGAAGAGGTGACAATTCATATCCAAAAAAATTCAAATACGCATAGTTTGGTAAGTCATAAAAATCAGTTACCATTTTAAATTCAGCTTCTTTCACATCTGTCTTACATGTGCCTTATGTTTTCAACAGTAAACAACAGGACAAAATTAATCTTGTATGCCAAACAGAAGTAAGAGCCAAAGAAGGCATACTAAATTACTACTCTTCCTTGTCTGTTAACAAAAATATTTTTCTGGCTACCAGATTTTCAATAAATTTTCAACCTCCATTCTTAGTACTATTTACTCTTACACCACATTAATATGACAGTCACTCCGTAAGACATGACAATGAATTTTCGGCTAAAAATGTGACATGGGAAATTCAGTAAACACACTTGAAAGCATGTGGAATGTACTTGTAAATGCTATCATCATATGGGAGTATATGTACAGTACAGCATACACATTTCATGTTCAAACATCATTATGTTGGCTACCTTGTTCAGAAATGACAGTCTGTAAGGTGGCACAATGTTCGTATGTGAAAAAAGCAGTTCTATGCCACAGAAATGTGTAAGAATACCATGCAGAGCTACAAGAAGCAGTGGGTGATCATACCCTACCATAATGAAACAGCTGCAAGGTGGATACAGGAATTCAGAATTGGAATCGTGTCAACTGCTTACATGCGTCACATTGGATGTTCTAAGTCTGTTCACACAGACTTGTCAGTGGCCAACACTGAACAGTGTGTAGATAAAAACAAGGTACTGGAATTAGCCTTCAAATGAGGTGCAACAGTGAAAACATTGCAAGACATGTAAAAATTTTAACAATTGTGTCAAAGAGGGAAAAACATGTTAAATCTGATAACAGCAATCAATGAAATGTGGGCAAGAGCCCATAAACCACAACTAAAAACTACAGTCCATAACGGCACAGAAAGGGAGTGCATGTATAGCTCCACCTTTTCTTTCACCTCGGTGCTAGATGGGGATGGGTGGTCAATGCCACACCTTGGCCGCTCCCCCCCCCAAAAGACCCACTACCCATTGTATAGGAGGCTGGATGGGCCCCAGGGCCTGTCTGGATGGACAAAGAAAATCCACCAGGATTTGATTCCCATACCATGCAGCCTGTAGCAGGTCACTATATTGACTATGCTCTCCTGGCCCACGAAAGCATACAGAACTGGGTGAAAGTGCCATGATACTACATGATAATGCAACAGGCTGTCCAGCATACACTAATCAGAACAGTCTCCAATGCTGGACATAGGAATTGTTACAACTCCCTTCATCTTCTCCCAATTGCAGTCCATGCGACTACAATCTGATTCCTACACTGAAGCAGCCACTGCATGGGAAACAATTTGTAAACAGAGAAGACTTTTTAAAGCAGTTTAATGCAAAGTAACACAGATTAACACATCAGATGATGCCAATCGTATTTGTTGCTTTCTTGATTGTTGACAATGAACTGCAGACAACCTGATGAACTACAATGAAGGCTAATAACAACTTGTACAAGTAGTCTGTGTTAAACTCCTAGCCCCATGTTTACTCCATATGCCACAGTGTGCTGTGCTTGCCACCTACCAGTGCCTCAGTATGTATACCCCATCTGTTGGTAACATTTATAGCTACATGCCACATGCTTTCAAATATTTGTTCTCATTTAAAAAAAAAAAAGATCACTATGACATAGGGAGTGGTACTTGTATTTGTCAAAACAAGTATCCTGCCTAATATAACAATACATTAAACAGACTGTAACACACTCTGACTGCCATATGAGTAAGACTCTCCATTGCAAAATGTACAAAAGAGTTTCAAATAAGACAACGAACAATCTGATGATGAGATCTTCACTCTTACAGCAATGTATATACATGACACATGGGTAGCAGTTGCTGTACATCATACTTCCATGGGAATTTAAACATTTCTCCCAACACAGCATCAAGTCTTATATCCTGGCACAGAATAAATCAGTGTCAAATGTTGTAACCAGAGAAATAGCAGCCTGTAGTCATCATCTGCTGTAAACTGCTTGCTAGCCAGCTGGTTCTTAAGGGGTTCAAAGAGATGGACATCGCCGAGTGCAAGATTGGGACTGTAGGTAAGGTGGTCCATAACCACCCAGCCTTATCCCATAACCACTCACAAATTTGCATGGCAGTATGGGGCCCAGTAACTTCCATCTCTTCCAACCCCTTATGAAGTGTCCTCTTTCAACAGCTTACGAAGCAACTGACTGGCACGCAATTTGTAACAGACATCTACTGAATGAAGCTGTCACTTCCTGGTTATAAACCCTTGACACTGATAACTACTACACTAAGACAAAAGCCTTAATACCATGGTGGGATAAACACTTAATGTTAATGGTGACAGTATGGGGAGGTATGGTGTGTATAATATGCTATCCATGTGCCATGTATACATCAACAGACTTGACTGGCTGACTTCATGGAGCACAGTCCTTCTTAAAAAGCTAAGTTTCTCAAATAGTCATGAAATGCCAACATTTTATGGAAACTGCACGTTTGTTACAGCTTTACTTGTCTTTATCCTCTGCCAGAGCCATCCACTCCATGTACCCCCTCACTCTCAATTTCTTTAAGATTCACTGTAATATCATCTTCCCATCTAAGCCACGGTCTCCCAAGTGGCCTCTTTCCCTCACCTCAGGTTTCCCCACCAACTCCCTGTATGCATCTCTTCTTTCCCCCATACATGTTATATGCCCCACCCATCCCTTTCTTTTTGATTTTAACACCTGGATAATATTTGGTGAAGAGTAAACATCATGAAGCTCCTCACTGTGCAGTTTCCTCCAGTCCCCTTACCTTATCCCTCTTAGGCCCAAATATCTTCCTCTGAACCCCATTCTCGAACACCCTCAGCCAATGTTCTTCTCTCAATGTGAGACAGCAAGTTTCAGACCCACAAAACAACTGGCAAATTTACCTTTCTGTATATTTTAAACTTTCTGTTTTGGGGAAGAAAAGGGAAAGAATGGTGATATTACACCGAATAGTAACAGACACTCCAAGAGTTAAATCTTCATTTAATTTTTTCATGAATGCTCTTTGATTTATTAGGGTTGTTGCTGAACATCTGAACTTTGCCACACTTTCAAAGAATTTATCAACTATATTTATGTTGTGACTTTGTCCCACATTCTGCTCACAAGACTTGAGAACATATATAGTTTTATCAGCATTTACTTCTAGACAATATCCTTCCTAGCAACTAACAAAACTTCTTTGTTTTTCTTTAGGGCATGTGTTTTTTGCCTGATAAATTAGCATCACCAGCATAGACCAGAAGCTGACATGTACCATTCAATTTCAACCCCACCTGGTTTGCTTGAATCCTAATGGCATATTCTGAAGCAAAGTTGACATGCTATGGTCACAAAGTGTCTCCTTTTTTCAGACCATTCTTAATTGGCAATATATAAGACAAGAATATTCCTACTTGGACTGCAATAAAGGTGTCACTTGAGCACATTTTTATTAAGCTAAATAGTTTCTTGAGGATACCAAACTCAATAAAAATATTATATAAAACTGCCCTCCTAACTGAATCACAGGCTTTCTTGCAGTCTATAAATAGCTGATGCACCATCCAACTGCATTCCCATTTTTTCTTGGGTATTTGACTAATGCAGAACATATAACCAGTAACTGATCTGTTATGTCCAAACACACCCTGATGATTCCCCAGTAACTTCTGCACATCCAGTTAACCTTGACAGGAGAATGTTGGATGAAATTTTTATGTAGAAGATAACAACAATATGCCTTGATAATTATTGCAGTCTGTTTTATCAACCTTCTTATAAATGACTGTCTCTTCCCATGTTTAAGCATTTCTTCCTTCATCCAAATACAATTAATAAGTTTATGTATCTCACAATGTACTGCCCTAAGCCTGCTTGAATCTGATCAATATATAGTGACTTACACATATCTTTTTGGTTTTTCAGTAGCCATCTAAACCTCAAAAGGCACCAAGTTTGAGCACCAGTAACTCAGCTACATGAATTTCTGTCTGCCTAACATCATTAACCCCATGTACATTCAAAAACTTACAGATGATAATTCCACCTGTTCAAAATATTGTGGAAATCTGCAAGCAGATCACCCTTCTCATCCTTGACCAAGTTAGGTATAGGTTGGAAACCCTTCTGAACTTCATTTATGCCTATAGACAAGTTTCTAACATTGCTGTTCTTACTATTTGTTTAAAGTTCATTAACTGTACCTTTCAAATATTCCCTCTTTTTGTTCCTGAAATGTAAACCAATTTCAGACCTTGCAGTATTCAGATTATGTGCACTAATTCGTATTGGGTCCTGTAACCACTGTAATTTAGTCTACTTCCTTTGATATAAAAATTTTGAGCAGTCTTCATCAAACCATAGCTTCTGCTGCTTACATTCATACCAACATTGCATCTCTTTAACCAAAATGTTAGTACTTTCACAATTTCCCAAGCCCTACTTATCACCCTGCTGTTATCAAAGTTCTCCAAAGCTGCAGACCTGTCTGAGACTTGAAGCTGGTACTGTTCCCTGACTTCCACCTTATTTAGCTTCATGAGACTGAATCTCTCCTTATCAACCTCCTGTGCTTCTCATTTACTTACTAAAAGTCTCTAACTTCTAATACCACCAGACAGTGATCAGTATCGGTCAGCTTCCCTGAAAGAGTGGACACCAAGTATACTTCAACGCCACCTTGTATCTACTAAAATGTGATCAGTCTGGTTGTAAATCATCACACCACGAGAGGTCCAAGTGTATTTATAAATGATTCAATGGAGGAACATTGTGCTCTTAACCAGATTTTTTGATGTGGCAGAGCTGACTATTACAACACCATTATCACTACTACTTTCACACAAACTCCCATTCAAAATCGTTGATTTTAAAATAAACTCTCTCCCCATTTTTGCATTAAAATCTTCCAACATCATTTGCATATGGTACTTATGAAACCGATTAAATGCCTACTCTTGTTCCTCATACAAACTGTCCTTTGAGTCATCTCTCTTATTATCAGGTGAGGCATGCACATTTAGGCCAATATCACACCAGCAACCTCTTAGCACAATGTATGTACATCCTATCACTTACAAATTCTACTCTCTTAACTGTTAATATGATTCTCTTATGTACAAAGAATCGTGTCCCTAGTTGGTAATTTTTAGTTCTTTTTCCATATGTATAGTTCACTTTTCCACATATTCAGTGCCTCTCTTTTACAATCTGACTTCCTGTACTCCCACTAAATCTATCTACACTTCCATAATTCTCTGGCCACTGTCTTCAGAGACCCTAGGCTACACAGTCTTCTAATATTCCATGTACCAAATCTCAATCCATTTTCCATTCCTTATGTCATACCAAAGGATCAGTCCCAAGTTTTAGGCACTGTAAACAGTTTCATAACAAGTTAAGTTTTTACAGTGATTTGTTAACACCTTGCCAACCTACACACTGGAAGACCACCTGTTGTGGCTGTTCACAACTGCGTATTCAGTATATTTGCAGCTCCCCTCCATATTTGGAGGCCTTCCCCTCTGAATGAAACCTGAGGACATGCAGTACTGTGGTGACAAGGACTTGCTTACCAAGCATGAACACATCAATGCCACAATAAAGTTCTTGGCATCAGAGTGTCTGTTACCTTACTTTTCAGATGTCCTTGTAATACAGCATTATGTCAGGAAGACTAAAGAAATAAGAACACTGCTCTGGTCTAACCTACATTCGTGACCAATTTTAAATACCTTGAGGCCTAAAATAAGCACTTTCAAGCATAGAGCTATATGCACAGAACTAAACGTCAAGGGTGGCTGAACATAGAGAAGTTTTGAGTTTAAGTAGATGCAGCAGATAGGATAAATACCTTAGACTAAAGGGTAATTGCGTAAGAAGACATGCATGGGTGGACAGAAGTACTTACATAACATGCTAACAAAACTACAGCTTAGTGTAACACAAACCAGTGTTACAGAATTCTATGTTCATTTAAGAAAATAAACTCACACACTAAGACAGATCTGTTCATTTGTAACATGCCCACTGGTTAAATTCTACACTTTTGTATAAAGGCATACGTACACCATACAATGGGCAAACAGCAGCCACTACATTCCATTTTGTCTGTAACACTGAACAAACAAGAAAAAGTAGTTATAGCCTGCTTTCCCTCCTTAAGGGAAAAGTCATTGAAATCTGTTCACAGTGACAGCAGTGTCCTGATTTATCAAACAGTAAGCATTCAGTTTTGCAGGCTGTCATTTTGGGAAGAGAAACCATTGCTTGCAATTGGAGTCTATCCTGTCCTTCTGGTAAGAGAATGGAGCACTGTTCATCTTAATAATACACAAAAAATCTGCTCCTACCTCACACAGAACACACTGCATCTCCTTTAAAACAATGACCAGTTAATGGTCTAGGGCAAATAATTGTCTGTTACTGTGAGAATCATACAAAACACATCAATACACTGCATGGACCAAATTCAGAGTTTTTAATGTTAAAATAGGTGGTATAAATAGCAACCAGTATGCCTTTAAAAAAGCTTTACCCTCATTCAAAGCACAACTCTGAATAAGCAATGGCACCAACACTACTTAGAATACAGTACTATTTTAGCCAAAAAATCTCATACATCATAAAACATATCAATCACAAACAACCAACTATTTCATACTTTATGAGTGCAGAGAATAGCACAGCCCAGACACTGGTCATTTACAAGTGTTTGCAATATACTACTATGTTAGCGAAGCCTAATTCCTGTATCTAGTGCTCCAATGCTAATTCAGATGTCCCAAATTGCCATCTAGAATGTTATGCCACATAGTTTGAGAGAAGTTCACCAACATTTCTGAGAAACACACTGCCTTAACTTCAGGTTTGATAATACTTCTAAACTGAAGATAGAAGCCAAAAATTCCTCCAAAGCAAATTTTCTGCCATGCTACAAGGTGTCACATCCCAGGGAAATGTAATCTTCAGTCACCACGATGAGAAGCTCACATCACATATAACTCAAACCAGGACAACAGTTAAGGTAATAAAATGTAGTAGTGATAAAATTCTATAACTTTAGTTCATGCATGAATTACTACACAGCATGTCCCTGAAATCTGGAGTTTGGTAATGTTTATTGCCACAATGGAGAGACAACAGTACAAATAGGAAAACTGAATCGAATCACATCACATATCAAGTTTGACTTAATGAATCAGTCTAATGCAACAATGAATTTGTTTCATTACAAATAAATGCAACTCAAAATGGCAACAAAGCACACTGGTAATACATTATAAATCACTATAACTCCACCTCCTTTCACAGCCCTGTAAATGTCATGAAAATATTCGAACAGAAATGTTCAGCCATGTTTGTGTCGCTGTTTTTGCTGTGACTGTGCACAAAATCCAGAAAACTATGAACTTATTAAGCATACATTGTGTTCTTTATAGCTGAAAGGAGAAAGCCCTGTTTAGCTCATAGAAGTAAACAATGTGTATTTGGCTTGATGTTTTCAGACAAGACAATATTTAAGATAACTGAAATGTCAAGCAGCAAAAGTCAAGCTCCCACATTTGCACCTACTACTACAACATGTAAGCCCACATGAAGAAGTCAAGTGTTGTTAAGTCAGAACTTCCTTACCCCTTAACCTGGCAAAGGGGCAAGTACATGGTCTACAGTGGCACATAAAACACTGGAATGGCAAACAGTGCCACTGTGCTGCTTCACATATGTGTATTGCTTTGTGCAACGAATTCTGACACTTTTTCGCATTCACTGTTGTTAGCTGTAATATTTCATTTTATCAGTTTTCAGGTTTTCATGGTGGTTGCTGATAAGTTGTTGGTCTTTTATGGGGGTTTCTGCAACATACAGTGGCTGACTGGTCTAATATTTCAGAGGAAAATACTGCCAGATTAAGACAAAAAATTCAACAAACAAAATATACAAACAAAACAGAATATTCAGTCACTGGTAATCTTTTGGGTTTCTGCATTGAGTAGTGCAAAGGTGCACAAATATTCCAAAAATCCATGAGCCACCTCAAAATTCTAGGCACCATAAAGTTGACATGATCCCAATTCCATACTGAGACTCAGCAATTTATGTACCACCATAAAAACAAGGTCACCAAGATGACCTGGCAACCAGGATTTGTGCACTCCTGTTGTAGTGGTTGAATGTTCCAACATTTCGCAGGAACATACTGCCCCCATCTTCAGGGTGACTGAATTTGGTTCAAGTGGATGAGGAACCAGATCATCCCCCTGAAGATGGATGCTGTATTTTCCTCCAGAATGTCAAAATATTCAAACACTACACAGGGCACACACCCAGAATAAGACCAGAAATTGAATATTCTGTTTCCATCACTAAATGTCTTCTTCAAACTCTGCAGTTCTTTTTCATAAACCTATATTTTTCATAAGACTTCACATAAGTCAGATTTTGTGTGTGCTTTACTTACTTTTCACTGTCTCAAAGAAATAATGTTTTAGAATATAGTTTCTACACCACAAACACTTTGATTAAATACACACAGAGACACAGGAATCGGTGTACATCATCCACATCAGTCTACTGTCTACTTCCCTGTATTACAGTATACTCTTACAAGTACTTCATGCTGATAGGAATACATGGATAATACACGTGTAAATATAACAAAACAATCTGCATTTCTTTACCTCATCTGATTCTGACAGATCAACGTTGCCATTTGCATCATCATCCAGTTGCCGGTGGAGTGCCTTTATAGCTTCTAGACTAATCCGATCTTGTGAGGCAACAGCCAAGCACGCAGCATCATCATTGCAACTATCTCCGATACCTTGTAATGGAGAACAGGTGATCCTACACAGATTATGTCTAGCACAATACAAGCACTACAATAGGAATATATGGTAATATGACGATGTAATCTCATAAAACATACTTCTGTACAGGCTGGCAATTAAATATAATGTGCAAATTATGGCATCTGAGCTTTACCTGCATCATAATCAGCTGGCGCCTGAGTTACTGCTTCTCCCAAGGCTGAGTAAGAACTTGATCTGGATACACCTTTACCACTAGAATATGTGGATTTAGGCGTCCTTTCTTCTGGAAACTCTTTAAAATTGTCGACATCACTATTCCCATTACACCAATAAGTTGCAAGAAGCGAAGAAATTATAACAGTCTGCAAAACTGTGTGCATTGTACCCGCAATGACACGATTTATAAAAACTTTCTAATTTATAACATTCACTAAAGTAAAATACACCTTCCTCGTACATTCATTCCTCCTCTTTGGCACTGAAGCAGTTCGTGTTAAGTTAGACGATTAAATATATTTTATGTGAATGTAAACGTAAGGTACGAACAAATATCAACGTCAAGGTTGATGGATACTCGTAACCGTGATCATGGAATATAACTCAAGACTAATTAGAACGCAGCTTTATGTATAAATATCTATGTATATAGCAAATTGATTTATGTTGCTACTGTCGGCATATAAATGGTCCTGCACAGCGTGGCCACTGCTATATATCAAACGAACGAGTGTTCTGGCTTCAACAAATACAAAAATAGTAACCACATTCTCTCAAACCAACTGTTACTACAAATGACAACCTAAATTACGTAACAGAACCTCGTCATAACTGAGTAACAGTCTATCGATAACTAAACATTTGCTTCTTAAGTTGGTACTAATCGTGACATACTATATTTAGACCGTGTCCAACTCATGCACTTCGTTTGAGAACAGAGAATGCCATGAGCCATGTGGCGGTAACAATTTTCCACTTCCTGTCAACCACGAATCTGTGATACCAACTGCTGTAGCATAGGTCGACCACAGTGAATCCAGTGTGCCGTGACGGCGCAAGAGACACTTGTAGGTCGTCATTAAGTGTTCCCTCGCCGACCAACTTCCTCCCCTACCCTGTCACGTCGCGTAGGTGCACCAACCAATCGGGACGGACTTTTGTGCCCGAGTTGGCCACTTCGCTA
>Ga0123355_10010160_pt1 | contig 14389 bp, 6 predicted proteins | sample TergutEmb28metaG_3_FD_89872 | JGI IMG/M metagenome (GOLD analysis project Ga0123355, IMG submission 89872) | Embiratermes neotenicus P1 segment gut microbial communities from Petit-Saut dam, French Guiana - Emb289 P1 | ecosystem: Host-associated > Arthropoda: Insects > Digestive system > Gut ...
AAAAAGTACTCTAACGCATTTGGTTAGTTTCACAAAAAGCACTCTAACGCATTTGGTTAGTTAGTTTCACAAAAAGTACTCTAACGCATTTGGTTAGTTAGTTTCACAAAAAGTACTCTAACGATTGGAGTTAGTTAGTTGGTTAGTTGGTTAGTTAGTTAGCTGTCTATGGTTAATTTAGCTGTCATTCATGTAGCTCGTATTATAAAACATAGACTATAAACCGAATAAAATGTCTCGTGGTTTCGCAATAGTATGATTAGCATACACTTACGAATATTCTGATAAAACCGCTTTATCCTACTTTAAAAATGTTGACTGTTGATCGGTCGTGTTATTGCCCACAGTCTTTTAATTCTCATACAGATTTGTGCTGACAGCATTCCCGTTGCGCAGTGATGATGAGACGAATTATTCAAACTAATGTCCATATTTGACAAAGACATATTTTTATTCATCATTTAAAACACATTTTAACTGGCTGAATTGTATTCTTTAGTTGGTGAACAAACGTTTTGCTTTATTGAACAGAGAACTTTCTGGTTGCAATTTACAAAATTGAAATTATAACATGAAAGTAACTTGTAAGTAACAACTGCAAGGCAGTAGACTCAGAAAGTCACTACATTCAGTAACATATTATTCAATGGACGGTACATAGCCATGTGTATGTGTGTGTGTATATGTATCTATGTGTGTATATGTATATATATGTATACATGTATATATGTATATATATATATATATATATATATATATATAGGATCTCACTGCAGTCGATTTCTTTTCATACTTTTTATACTTTACCCCTAAATCTCCTGTATTTTGCAAGAATGCTGACGTCTGAATACGTTAAACCTGACAAAATCTGCGTGAATTTGTGTGTGTATATGTATACACACATATATATCCATCCGTCCATCCGTCCGTCCGTCCCTCCGTCCCTCTGTCCCTCCGTCCATCCGTCCATCCGTCCGTTCGTCCGTCAGTCCGTCCGTCCGTCTGTCCGTCCGTCCTCCGTATGTCCGTCTGTCTCTCTGTCTATCTACAGACACACATACATACAAATGCACACACAAAAACATATTCACGCTCACTTTGTCAGGCTTAACGTATTGAGAGGTCAGCATTCTTGAAAAATAAAGGAGAATGAGGGGTAAAGTATAGAAAGTATGAAAAGAAATCGATCGCAGTGAAATCCTACTCCGTAGGCTTCGCAGTCTCCCATAAGGGCTCACTCGTCTTCTTTTGGAGAGGTCCAAAAAGCGTTTCTGCTACGATGAGTAGGAAGATATGACTGACTGGATGTATTGGGCCTGTGGGAAGGATTTCAAAGGCAACCAGAGCATTCCTTTCATAGGAGAATTGCGAACAATCGGACCCCTTATGGTCTATAATATTTATATATGGATATGAGAAGTATATGTGTTTGGGGTTAAGGTGGTCGTGTGCTAGAGCAAAAACGGTACATGGCTTCCTGTTGAATCGTTTTATAGACATAAAAACTGAGAATTAGAAATACGTTAAATCCAGTCCAAGCACAGCAATTTATTCTATTTTTTTCAACTAAACTTTTCGGCCTAAATGGCAGTTATCAAGTTTAGTACAAGATTAAGAGAATGCCTATGCACAGTTTACACGCAATCTTGGTCTGTAAACCTCACAATGTCTATTGTTATGAGGATATACATAACATAGGTAGAATAGCCTTGGGAAATAGAATTTGTGTTACTACGTTTATAGGTTTTTAAAGGACTGGATCAATAACAGATCAGTATGAAGATAAGTAATAACGTGCGGAAACACCATACAAATGAACTGGCCTTTCTCCGAAGAAATAACATAGCTTTTATCGGTTGTACCTTTAAACATTATTACTTATTTATATTCATATTGACATATTCTTGATCCATTCATTTTAAAAGCGCTAAGTATTCTTATACAAATGCTATTTCCCAAGGCTATTCTACCCAAATTTATGTATACCGGCTAAACGATAGAGATTGTGAGGTTTCGATAACTTGATTCCACATAAGTTGTGTGTTTGTGTGTGTGTGTTGGTATTATTCTTGTGTTCAAACTGATAATGACCTTTTAGACCGAAACATGTAGTCGAAAATTGTAGACTCAATTGTGTTTTGATTGGAGTTATCGTAAATCAAATTGTTAAAAAGTACAACGAAGAAGAATGAACTTAAATTTACAAAACCGTAGTGTAGAATCAAATGTTTTTAGTGGTATACAAAAAGAATATGTGACCTTGGGAACAGCCATGAAAAGTATCACAGTCTGCAGCTGGTAAATTATGACGTTACCTGTTCGTAATGTTGTGCCAGACATGTCACGCACATCCTATAGACCTTCTGTCTTGTCAAGAATCAGAAATGTCGTGACACTTAAGAAATTGCTGTAAATACACAACGACACGCATGTAAGACTCCAACTTCGTTAACTTCATATTACTGAAACTTTGCTGTGTCTACTAAGAAATAGGTACATTCACATAAACTACGAATTTGATGTACAAATGAGGTTGTAGTTAGGGTACCTCCAGATTGTGCATTAGGGTAAATGTCTACAGAGGAGTGTTCAAATTTATGGTTGAATTTGTGCGTGTACAGGGCTGCCATAATCTTGTCATAGTACTTAGTTATACCGGCAATTTATAACAGGAAAATGTTTGTTGTTCGTAGGCCTGAAACATATTAAATGCCCTTTTTTGTACAATATAAAAACTTTCTTTCTGTGTGTCTTTCATTGATCTTACCTTTAATTCTCCATTACTTATATTTCACTCTTCCTCCCTTTCTGTGCTTGTTCCTTTTTTCCTGTGTTATTATTTTCATAATATCTTCATAAATTTCGTTTTGTGGCAAGATAAGAGGAGGCCTACACATAACCGACTCTGCTGAGTTTGATGAAACAAGTGGCGAAGTGTCACATGCAGGATTACTAGAAAGGCAGGGGATTCTTTTCTCTCTTCCTAATGCCGTCTTGATCGCCGGCAATCTTAGTGTTCCCTTTTGAATGGGATGTGAGATTTCTCTTTCAAAAGGCCTGTAGGTCAAGGAGCTTTCAGTATAGTACGAGTGTAGGTGAAGGAGAATATCGGCAGACGAATACTGGCAATAATAAAGAATGTGAGGGTAGCATTTATGTGCAATATATTTGATATAGGTTATCACAGCGGAACAGATTAAAAAATAAAATTGGAATTGAACTATCTTAAAGACGTGATTCAATAAAAGCAGTTTCTATACAAAAAGAAGAATGTCGTTGCCCTTTTTTTGAAGCCATTCCTATCCCCCTTCAGAATGGTGCCTTTTAATACCACAGCTATTCAATTGCTCTACGAGCAAGATGGTGTTATATCTTGGGTACTTTCAAGTTGTGATAAATGTTTTCTATGTCTGTGTTCTTTTTTCTTTTTCGAAACGAGCATGAATTATGGATATAGAAGAAAATAGAATCGCGTATCAGTTTAATGCATTTTGATATAAATCCTGTATTGGTAGCTGGGAAGAACGTGGAGACAGATATTTGAGGAAACATTCTGATCAAATTATGATTCGTGGCAAAAATGTTCCGATAGTGACACTGTACCTGTAGCTGAACACACAAATACTTCTCGGACAGTACTGTGTCACAATGGGTTTCTCCATCTTACCTTAGCCATAAATTTAACACCCACGTTTACTATTCCTGAGAAAAATGCAGAAATTTTCAATTCATTTTACTGCAGGTGGCGAAATCTTTTGCTGTCCAAATTTAGGTTCACGTGTGTGCACCGTTGGTTTTCAAAGTTGCAGTAAGTGTTGATTGTTTGGGGGAAGTTCTCTTCAGATCAGTGTCAAACATTCAATAAACTCGAATATTGTGACTTTGTTAGTGTTTTTATTGAAGTAATGATTTATCCAATAATTATGCCTCATTTCTTCTTATAAATACAAAATACCAACATTTCCACTGCCGATCCCAGTGGTCGCGCCGGCTAAAGTGTGGTTCTGCGATCACTCGCTTGCTAGGATTGCGGTTTCGAATCCCACCAGGTGCATGGATGTGTGTCTCTTGTGAATATTGAGTGTTGTCAGGCAGAGATCTAAGTCGGGATTAACACCCGTTGAGAGGAGCTCTACCGACTGTGGTGTGTCTGAGTGTGATCGTGAGGCTTCGATAATTAGGCCGCCCTTCTGTTTAAATTGGAGGAAGTTACTGAAAAAGTGCCTCAAATTGTAGCTCCGAAATTCCTCCCTTTTCGTTATTGAGAGGTATATATCGCATCTCTTTCAATGTTACATTATCTCTTAAGTTGCATCAGCGATGTGAGATAATATAAGAAATTAGAAAACAGAGTTTTCTTGTGCTTGCCTACATAACCACTCCTATATCACGTCTCAAACACACAAATGTGTAAATCTTGTAATAATTTTATGATAAAAATCGTTAAATAAGTACGAAAATTTGTGCCACAAATTAGCGGTTTCAGAAAATAGAGGCAATACTGATTCCTGCGAAAGGTGTTACAGTCGCACGTGGTATTTAAAATGTATTTAAAATCTCGTCTACTAGGATTAGCTATCACTAGATTTTCTTTTTTTTGTGTTGAGTTAATATTTGAATATCTAAACGCCATCGTCAGCTCACAATGTCTGTTGAAATACAGCAGCGACAAACATCACTTAATTTAACAAGCCTGTGTGTATTAACTAACCTGCGAATACCCGTACGATGAATTAATTGGTCTTCAATAAAGTTGCTACTTAATTTATTCTGGTAAGAGAATAAAAAATATGTAATTGAATATAATGTATTTGAACTTTCAATAACAATTATTGTCACAGTAACTTTGGAGAGGAAATTGGAAAGAGAATAATAAAACACGAGGAAGCGGGCTGAAGGGAAAAGCATAGCTTGTTAAATGAGCGGAAAGGATATTTAAAAACTCGTTTTTGATGTTCGATTCGTTATCCTTTCCCACACATGCTTTACTCTTTTCCATTTCACTTTATCTTTCGTGACTTGTCGAAAGAGCTTATATTTCTAACTAGTGTGTGAACATATTCCAAAATATGTTGAATTGTTTGTCAAAAGTCACATGTTAAAAATGGGCTTATGTCAGAAAAGCTTTCCCAGGCTTGCAGTTTAGAAGCAGTTTGCCTATAGATATTTCTCTAATGAACTGTTGTTATGTTTGTTTTTGAACCATGAGAGACTGAGTACCTGAGCATGTTCGAACGCCCAACCCACAGTCATTAGCATGTATACAGAACGTAACAGTCCGTTTAATCCACTGGCATACGGGTACCGTTTGATTTAACAAGAGTTCAGTGACTTCAAAATAATTCCCTCCAAATTATCAGAGTATGTACGGGTAGCAGTAATATAACAACTCTCTCAAATTATTTAAAATATTTTATCTCATATACAGTGATATTTCACTTACAAAGGGCTACAAGTGCCGTTAAACCTTAAAATGATGCTCTTTTGTAAGGACATGGTAGAGGGCATTCTTTTATAAGGGAAATTTAGCCTTAGATAAACACTTTAGCCTTGGCAGAAAATATGTTGCAACACGTCATACTTGAAAGAGTAGGAAGTTCTTAGATTGTTGCTTGAGGGTTGTTTGACCGTGCATCTTCCTCATGAAATAACTTCAAATGCCAACTTGATGCAACAAGGTAATTTTATTGATGTATTCTTAGCTCGACATGTTTCGGGTACATACGCCCATAATCAGGAGCATTGGATGTTGAGTTGCAGCATATGGTTTTCTGCACCGAGTTTTTGGATGGGTGGTGGTCTTGAGAGCCGCTGCGTGGGTCATGTGTACGGTGCGGATGGTGACGTTCATGGCACCATCCGCACCGTACACACGACCTACGTAGCGGCTCTCAAGACCACCACCCGTCCAAAAACTCGGTGCAAAAAACTATACGCTGCAACTCAACATCCAATGCTTCTGATGTTGGGCGTATGTATCCGAAACGTGTCGAGCTAAGCATACATTAATAAAGTTACCTTGTTGCATCAAGTTGGCATTTCAAGTTATTTCAGATTGCTGCTTGTTAACGTTTTAACAACTCATTCTAACTACTGGCTTTCAAATGGGAAATGGCACGATTAGCAAATTCTCTAGTTGAACAAGACTGTTGAAAGGAGCTTCTGCGACTGGTTTTAAGGCAGTGTCTTGACGTGTGCTTCGCAGTACTGAAGAAGGCTTTCACAACAAAATTCGGTTCATAAAAGCTCCGAATATGGCAAGTTGTGTATTAGTAATGCATACTACTGTGACTCTTCATATTACATATATTTAATAATGTATGCGGTATAGACACAAAACACACCGTAATTCCAAAGATGAAACTTTGTGAAAACATGTTACCGCGTTTAGTTGCGTAAAATATCACTCGTATTTTATAAAATTAGCATTATAGTACAGTAGTCGGTGGTTACAAGCTGCCTGGTGTTGTCTATATGATGCAGATGTCTCGAAAATCACATCTGTTCCCTTCTCAAATTTTTAAAACGATCTCTTTAGAATTAAAATATACATGTCTAATCCTTGTACAACTATGAATGGAAATTAATTTTTTAGTCAATATAGGACAAACGTTTCACATTTTACCGACAAGTTAGTGCGGCGTCAGAAGATGACCGCAGTGGGTAAAGTGGCCAGTCTGGTGCATTACACTATTGAAAAAGTTGTGAACAAGTGATACCGAATAATCCTCGCGGTAAAGTGGTTAGAAATTGTACCGTTTGTTTGGAAGGTCCTGGGTGGGTAGGGTTTTCGTCCCTGTTCCCGTAGGCAAATGGGTACCGCGGTGGTACAGTGGTTAAGGTGCTGTGCTACAAATCGGAAGGTCGCTGGTTCGACCCCAGCTGGTGTCATTGGAATTTTTCATTGACATAAAATACTTCCGATCGCACTATTGTCCTGGGGTCGACTCAGCGTCTAACACAAATGAGTACCAGGAACATTTCCAGGGGGGTAAAGGCGGCCGGTGCGTAAGGCTGACAACCTTACCACAATCCTGTGCCGTTGTCATGAAATCTGGGAACCTTAACTTCCTGGAACCCTCTAGGTCACTCCAGGCCTCTAACGGGACTGCTTTACCTTCAACCTTCAGGCAAATGCCAGGGCAGTGCCTCAAACTAGTCCATTACTGAATCCCTATTCAATGTTTCCAAAATATTCGCAAGTAATCTTGCCATTAGACGGTATTTAGTCTGAGCTACTGACGGAATTGTTAAACAAGCTCTTGATAAATAAAACAAATTCAATATTCCGTTAGAAAACTGTATTTGGAAATCCCGTGCCCCTAGAACGTAGGCAGTAGTTAAATCAGCCCAATTCTCTCTGATGTCTATAATTCCTTGTATTTACCATTCTGTTAGCTACAATATTTATTGCTTCATTCTGTATACTGCCACCAGCATCCCAACTGAAGTGTGGGTGAAATTAAACTTAGGCCGTTGTATCTTCGTGTAAATATGACAGGCTCTTTTCGCGGAAATGTCGATATATAAAACAATGATCCAGTACAGACACGCGCTCGGCAAGCGCGTGCGCGTGCACACACACACACACACACACACATCGTACTTACTATTGTCAAATTATTATGAAATAATTTCTTATATTGCCACTTATAAATTCTTCCAACTTTTATATATATATATATACACCGTATAAATTCCTAAGAAATCGTACGTGGATATGCAGTTGGTACGTCCATTATTCCGAAGACTTTCATGTCGATATCGCTTATAACACCGGTGTTATAGGCGTCCTTCTATATACGCAAGGTAGCAAGAATCTACTGTGCATTAATTTACTTATTAATATGTAAGAGATACAATATATTCAGTATAAACTGTAATGCCAAGCATGGGATATGTATATATATATTTTATATATATATTGTATATATATAATTTTTTTTGGACCGTAATTTCAAGGAAAAGAGTCAGTATTTACTTTTCCCATTTTTAAGCATATTCACTTTCGTATTCGCCCATGAGTGACATTTACGATTGCACTTGAACAATCGTGTCTCTTACATACGAATAAGTAGATTCATGAACAATAGATTCTTGCTACCATGCGGATATAGGAAGACGCCTATAGCGCTGGTGCTATAAGTGAAAGAGACATAAAACTCTTCGGAGAAATGACCGTACCAACTGCACATTCACGCAAGATTCCTTACGAATTTATAATTTCTCTGTTTAAATGTGTGTGTTCGGCCCAAACTATAAATGTGGATATAAAGGTATATATGAATTTTACAGTGAAATATACACAGGCTACTGCCTCATACATTTACACGTGTCTTATACATGTCGCTTTCATAACACGGCAAATCCCAAAGTGCAATGTAAATACAAACATATGAACTAATTCTTTATCGTGTGTAATTATTACTTTAGCGTAAATATACTTTAGCGTATATATATATATATATATATATATATATATATAACGTTCTTAAGATCATAGGTGTAACGGATTATGTCCACATAATTTTGTAGTATCTCTGTACATACCGTTTCGGTTTAAATAAGAGAAAGGCAATCGGTTTTACCGGGACTATTCTCAAGCAAATGTAAAATAGGGGTTGGCGTTTTATACTTTGATGTCATGAGACAAAACTGTATAATGTTTTGCATTTATCTTGATTGGAGAATTTTAATTTTTTTTTTAATTTTCAAACGCATTCATGAATCTTGTTATTATATGTTTTTCCACAGTCCGTCTACCTGTAACGTATCCTACATAAACGCGGCGGTTGCAGTGAAGGCATTGTTGTACAGACCTAATATTTTGCTCCTGGGTTTCCCCTCATCGTCGTGTATCAAAATAATTATTTACAGAACACGGATGTTATGCACAAATTTAAGTATAGTTTTTGAACGTCGAGAGTGTATGATGTTAGTTATTAAACATACTCGTGATTATGAAAGTTCATACTTCTTGAAATGCTATTAGGAAGTTACGAATTGGTGAAAATTAATTATTAACTTATTTTTAGGAAGACAGACTGGTTTTACAACATATACTGATGATTTACTAGAGGTTTAAACGTTTATGTGTAGTTGCGAGGGTGAGTTGGGGTGAGAAGAGGAGGAAAGAGGTTGTAGTCCATTCTGAACCTAAGTTGGAACCAATTTTCCTCTTACTTCGAAATAAAATTTAAGCTTTTAGAAAAATTTTACGAGTCCGTTGGGATTTTCACTGAATTATAAAGTAAGAGCTGGCCGTTTCATATAGGAGGGGTCCTGCATCGCAATGGATGAAACGTGATGCTTTACATCAACAGGATACGGTACTTAACCTGCGGATATAAAGAGATGTGAAAGAGATTGTTTCTGTGCTACACCAGTTTGTTTTGAACTACTTCAGAGAATAATTGAGGCCGGGTTAAATAAAACTCAATTCCGTTTCTTCTAACAGGAATTTGCGTGGAAGAATATCGCCATAAAGTACACCATCGTAGAAAAATAGATAGTTCTTTCTGTTTCGAATCGTTAGGCTTTTGCACATATAATCTTGATTCTACATTGTGACAGTTGTACGTAGGAAGACTGGGAACGTTCAGACAGTGAATATATTAAATTACAATTTCATTTATGAACCAATTAAGATCGGCTTACATTCTGACGATACTTACATTTATTTTACAATCATTTGCCTCCTACTTCTTAACTAAATACGGAAATAATGCAATACTGAGGGCTAATTTAATGTTGTGTGTACCGTGTGTGAGGCAACATTCACAATCCGTAACAAACTTCTCAGTGCATGAGAAGTTTTTACCTAAATTTAACTGGGAGCTAACTTGAGGTTGTGTTTTGTATGAGTGTCAAACTTTATATCTTGCCTTAAAGGGAACAGACTGACGATAACGCACAGCAAAAATAATGAAGAACATTAGTAAATAAGACTTGGTATAGCTGCGGTTTTCTAGCGAGTAGATTTATATTGTTTTTTTCTCCCTGTGGCACAACAATTCAAATCGGGCCTAACCCGCCTCACAATTGAGATTTATAGGTCCCACAAAATTAGACACACCCGCACACACAGCAGGACTTCTTTGAATGAGTGATTAGCTCGATGTAGAGGCCGCTTCGTACAAAGCGTATAACAAACAAAGGTGACGAGCGTCCATGCCATCAGGGGAATTCGAGCCCCTCGATCCCAGCAATCAAGCAGCCGTCGATATACGTCTTAGGCTGCAAGGACACTGGGATTGGCTGTTTGCAATATATCGTGCGCTGTGCACTTAGTTTTATTTGTGTGGTAAAATCGAGAACTGCCTAATGGACGAAAGGTATTTTCGTGCAAAAGGAAGATATGACAAGCAGAAACTGGAGGGAAAGAAATAACTTTGACAAATTTGGGGTAGTTGTAATATTGCACTCAATTTGTGCAAGCAAATAAAGGATGTTATTGTGTGTAATGGATTCAGGTGTTTGTGTGTAGAGGTAGGCGTCGACTTTTATGAACGTATTAGTGAATCTGCGGGTTTCATAAATGTTGAAAATTTCTTAATCAGTTGAAAAACTCTTAGCGTCCCAGCACAAAATATGCTCCAATCGGATGTTTTATGTACATTTTCAATTGTTTTTATAATTTTTATTATTACCAGTCACCTGGTCCTTGTAAATCAGGTCTACCATAATATGTCCGAGCTGATTCACGACATTTTTATATCGGTCTTACCGAGTGACAATTACATCTACTGGAGTGATGAATTTTTTTTTGCGCAATGCTGTACTACATGATTGATGTCTGTTTCTTTGACCTCATTTCCTACCTCACACAGAAGACCTCCTTTTAAGTGCTCGGTGGTCAGCTTTTGCTTCATCCTCAGTCCGTGCCTCCCAGAGAATAGGGATATGAATGACTCGACGACAGACCAAGGCTGTGGCTGTCTCTTTTACCCACACCACGGGTATTATTATATAAGACAGATTACTATTATTTCAGTAGGATTTTTATTTATTTATTTATTTATATTCCTCCCTTTAAATTTCACTTATTTCTACTTTATTACTATTGCCGTCAAATTTTGTGTACTAATTTTCAAGTAACTTATTTTCACTGTGAAAATGGGAACAAATACGCTTCAGTAAATGATTAGCTAATTAACTGTACAAATCGGCGGGGAATATTCTGTATAATGCATTATATTATTTATTATTATGTGTATCACTAGTTTCTTTTATATAAAATCTAAAGTCAAAGTGCCCAGTCAAGAACTAGGAGCATAAAACGATGGTGAAGAGTGTTCTCTGTGCTTCCTGTGCCTTTAAGAGACGACATCTAAGGTTATAACATTATACAGTTAAACCTCCTTGAGACGGAACATATCTACTATAACTACTATATAACTACCGTGCATCGTGATAATTTCTTATAATAGAACCAACGAAATGCACTAATTTCTCAAGTTTATTTTTGGAATAAAACTCTACATGTTTCGGACAGTTCCGCTGTCCATCATCAGAAGTTTTTCACTGTACACACAGCGATGGTGTGTGTCATACAGGTTTGCTGACGGCTTACGAACAGGATCAGAACGGAACTTGTATGACATACACCATTGCTGTGTGTACAGTGCTAAACTCCTGATGATGGACAGAGGAACTGTCCGAAATATGTAGTATTATTCCAAGAATAAATCTGAGAAATTAGTGCATCTAGTTGGGTTTACGGTAAGAATGTACCATCAAGTTATTCTTGTTCTTGAATATTCTATTTAATTTATTATTCTTGGGTTCCAACGCTGTCTCCAGCACTTTATTTTCGAACACCCGTGATTTGTATTCTTACCTCAAAGCAAGAGTCCTGTACGTTATCTTCGGACCAACTCAATCCGAATAGTTCCTTTGTCAGCGAGAAGGTAGTAATTTTTCATAACGTCTCGGATAAAGATTCTTGAAAACGAAATCTCCTATACCCAATTTCTAATCAGTACGCAACAAAATACGTGCATTGACACTGAAATACTTATGAATACGCTCTAGATAAAGTTTGTTATAATGAAGTAATGAAGTAGAAATTGCTTGATACAAAAAAATGGGATTAATAACCACTGTGTTCAGTGGCTGGCATGTTTGGAACGTTGTAGATACATGTATTTATGATTTTCAACTTTACTGAATCTTTGTTTTGTCAAATTTCATTCAAGACCGAGATACAACTGCTGTGGCTTATATCATAAATGGTATTTTCCAAAATTTATTCTACTGCCATTCTTCATATGGCTTGTGTGTGTGTGTGTGTGTGTGTGTGTATGTGTGTCTGTTTGTGTCATTTCAAGTCTGTAACCAGCCGACTGTTTGTTACAAAACTTTGTTAGAATGTTCTGTCTTTGTAGGTCGTCCACAAGCTGTACCATTCAGGTTCGTACAGTGCCTATAAATCTGCTTATTATTGCGTACGGCAGAACGTATGGTGGAACGACACTAGCTTAAGGTATTTTAGGATCTTGAAATGATGTACGATAGTAGATCACAGAAACCTTATATCTACAGTCACGATAATATTTTTGTAGAATATAGGACGGGAAAATGGCTGCCGCGCTTTTTGCTTGATGGTTGTGGCTAATGAACCATAGGAGACAGGGACGTAAAGTCTGGTATGGAGATTGATCTCAAATACTCGTACGAGTAAAATATAGTCTGTAAGTGGAGAATTATGACGACTATGCTGAACTTTGAAACTGTGTCAGACTTAACATACACAGAATCTCCCACTACGTACCTGAATAAGTTCTAGACAAAAAATAGAACCTCAATAATAATAATAATAATAATATCAATAAATCTGTAAGAGTACAAATCTGACAGGAAATTAGACTTTGTGAGTTCTGTTTGCTAACTGTTTTTAAGAAACTGTAATACTTCCTGTTGACTGTAGACGTCATGGCAGTTGATTGCTTATGGGTAGCTTATAAGCAACAAAAAATTCGAGAACAACTCATTCATGGTGGTATATTCTGGCTTACATTAAAGCTTGAATGTCATTCGCCTGTGTCTCTTTACTCTGGTATTAATGCTGTCTTTATATTCTGTACTACGCTTCATGAGTCTCAAATCTCTTCCTATTTCCACATGTTGTATTTAGGATTACACAGTGACGCCGTAGAAGTGAATTGCTTTTTGGAGTAGTCATTCTTGAAAATTCGATAGTCGCTCCAGTGCTCAGGAAAAGTTTCTCCTTTTATGAAACTGGCAGGGACCGTGTTCATAACAGCCCAGTCTTGCGTATTATACTAATATTTAGCAAGATACACGCACACACACTCTGTATCTTGCACATGCAGTTTAGGATCGTTTTTAAACGCACTCCCATAATTTCCCATTTTATCTATTTGATCAAATTTCTCTAACTGGAGCTTCCTGCATATTTTATCCTACACAAACTTCCTATACTCACTCACATTTCTCTTCCTCCTTGATTTGATCACACTACTGACATCTGGTGACCAGCATAAGTAATTAAGTTCTCCATTATGCGGTACAGTAATATGTTTTATAAAATCGCTAATTCTGAACAAATAAAATGCTTCATTATATTGTTTTTCTCATCCACATGTTTCTTCCCTAATTAATCAGTTGGGTCGCTGTGCCAGAGTTATAGATCATTTAGCCGTATGGAACGTTGCCCAGGGTGCACCATTAGGAGGTGGATCTACTTTGCAGAAAAGTAGATCCACCTAAGGCAATATACCGCACTACTTAATAGGACAGTGTGAGAGCGATACTGGGAGGCTAGGACAAAAATGATGGAAAATTGACTTTTTCTTTTTACTATTACTATTTTTATGACTACTCTTTAAGGCTTTCATATTTACTTTAAATGTTTATAGTATCTATACTGTAATTCTAACGTTTTACTTTTATTGGTCGCATAGGTCAATGATAAACAAGCAATGTACGTGCCATTAGGAAAAATAATTAAAATGTTTCTTCTCTTCATAGCTCAAACGTTTCTCCTCATTACTATGTTTTCAAGCACCTTGAATGTGTTGGTTTCGCTTATAACATGTCGTTAAGAATTAGTCCTACATTTATTAGCTGTCACTGGTCTTGCATTTGCAAGTTTCATATTACTTGTAGATGGTATTCGAACTCGGGATACATTTTGTATAACACGCGATCGAGGTTGTTTCTCAGTAAACATAAAGTTTTTTTTTTTGAATTAGAATTTTTATAATGCGACAAAAGTTTAAATTTTGCATTGCCTTATGATTTGCTTAAAGAGAAAAAACCAACTTGATGCCACTTATTTTATTATTTATTCAATACTCATTGATTGCTCAACATGTTTCGGCCGTTAATACGACCATCTTCAGGAGTCTGCGACTAACTGGTTGAT
>Ga0123355_10010161_pt1 | contig 14389 bp, 11 predicted proteins | sample TergutEmb28metaG_3_FD_89872 | JGI IMG/M metagenome (GOLD analysis project Ga0123355, IMG submission 89872) | Embiratermes neotenicus P1 segment gut microbial communities from Petit-Saut dam, French Guiana - Emb289 P1 | ecosystem: Host-associated > Arthropoda: Insects > Digestive system > Gut ...
TACGCCACTGTACTGAAACTTTTCTTGAACTGAAATATCTCTGATTTATTCGCAACAGTGCAGATTATTTAATTGTTTCATCACCTTCGGTTCATAATTTATAAACGTTTATAGGCAACCACGCACAACTATTTAAATGGCTGTCTAATATAAACACCATACCGTGGGCACAAATACTAAATTAAATGCCGTACGATAAAGGTTAAGGATACACACTAATTCATATTAGTCCAAATTTAAACAAGTTTAAATTCAATATGAATCTGGACAATATATGTCACCCTTGAGAGACTGGAAAACTCATGTTCGTAATTTAATTATTCTTTTGCACAATTTGATCTCCTGTTATATCTCACAGTATATAAATACTGCGGTTTCAATGGAACTATAAGAAAAGCATTGCTTTATTCGGAAAATCAAACACATTTTGAAAAGAAAGAAATTATAAATTTAATTGGGGAATCAAAAACTTTTATGCTGTTTAAATTTTACTTGAGTATTTTATTATAGGTTCAAAGTGAAATGAGAAAAATTTCTCTCTGTATTTCACCATGGCTCACTATCCCTTTAAAATTTTACAGTTAAAATTTAATTCTCAAGCTATGTGCCCTACTGAAACATGACTATGCAACATAATCTTTCTCACATTAATGAATATTAAATATTTCAAAACACAAGACAAATATACAGATTTCAGGGGTTCAAGCAGTTTATGACAATTAAAAGTTTACCACTTATTTCCACTACTTTATTAATCTCAGAATAATTTAAATATGGTATCACTTCATTGCCACGTGTAAAAAAACGAGTTGGATGAAACCAATTCAGAAAAACTGCACTTTGTAGCCCAATGAAAGCAGTTTTTAATAACACAGTTATTCTTTGAATTCCTACAATGTGTTACATATTTTTCTGTCCCACAGAGCAACATTTTGGACTGTGTATTCATTGAAATATAAAAACTTGCCTGTGTATTCAATGAAATATAAAAACTTTTTTCACAAATAAAATGATTCATCCTCTTAAGAATTTCTTGAATCTAGTTCATGACTTTGTTTTATGAGATCACATTACATTCAATTATACAAGAGTCTTCATATATAATTTGATAATGGCTCACCTCGTACTACTACTTCATACTACACAACAAGTATTAAAAAAAAAGTTTACATATGTAATAAAATTTCATAATTATCTTGAAAATGGACACTTAACATGTATAAGAGAGAAAATAAAAATAAAAAGAGAAGAATGTTCTATCCAGGTGCAAATTTTATAAAAATTAAAAGAATTGTGGATTTTCAAAGTTTTATAATCAACCCTCAGGGAACACATAAAATGGTTCATAACACAGAAAAATGGGTATGAATTAATATTTTTTACATATAAGCATGGGCAAATTTCTTCTCTGAAACTTTGCAAACAAATAATTAATGCCAGATTTGTTTCTTCTGACCAGTTAAGCCGAGAAAATACTGCAAAATACAAACTTCTCTCTTTTCATTTGCATGCTGTATGAAGCTGGGAAAAATGAACATCTATGGGAAATATGTGAAAGCAAGAAAACTTATGAAATGTTGCACAGAGGTTTCTTTATTCATAAGTATCCTTGCTTTCAGCTTCAAAAGTTGTCTGGAGTTCTAATGACCTAAAGTCAAAGGAAGAAAAAATTATGTATAGGTTTCATTTCAAGTGAGAGGAGTATCACAAGGAACACTTCCCTTTCAAAAATGGGGCAAGAACTGCTAGTTTTGTATTAAGCACAAACTCATAAACACTTTAAAAATTATTAATAACCCTTCATAAAACGCAATGTGTAAATTTATTACCTGACAGTTCTTACTTGCACTTCTGCTCACACTTGATGAAGTGGAATTTCCTCTCATAGGTCGAGCCTTGTATGGTACTTTGGCCGAGGCATTTTCACCGTGGTGGCGACCAAAGTGTTCCTTAAGCTTGTCCCGTCGTGAACTTGCATACTCACACTGTGTACACTTAAAGGGCTTTTCCTCAAGATGAATACGCTCATGTCTTACCTATATGGATAAAAAAACAATCTTACGTGAGCAATTTCATATTATAACAAAACAATGAATGACACTGTACCTGTAGAGTTTACGGCAAGTCCCATTAACTCCATGGTTTGAAGCATGACAAGGATAAATATACCCATGACTCTAAAAGTAAACTATTCAGTGTGATATTTGAGGTTCTCACAGAGGTAATGCTGTACATTCAGGCCTTCTGGGATATAACAATGTGTCATTGGGTGAGAAGTTCACTGTGTTTCAAATGACTGTGGTGCCTACATCTTCAGTGTTAAGGAGTCTAAGAAGAATGAAGACCCTGAAAATAGACACAACAGTCCTTTGAAATTTTGGGAACTACGCACCCATTGACATGTCACATCCCAGAATACTTGAATCTTAGACTATTAAAATTACAGATTATTATGTACTCTATGAAAGAATTGAATGACACGGACTCATAATGGGCAAGTCTGTTTATCTGCCCATCCACATGTTTCTTATAAAAACTGCTACCCAATTTCTGACTGAATATTATACTGTATTTGGTCAAGGAAATTTCACTCTGGTCGGTACTGATTCAATACAACCTCTATTTTGTATACATATCAAATCAATGTCTCATACCTCTCAAAAATGTAAACCAATAAATTATCAATTGCAAACAACTTACATTACATGTTACATAAAATTGCAAGATAATGCGATTTTAATAACACATTATGAGCACAGATTTGTGACAAACTGAAATATGAAACTTGATTTTTATTTTATACAAGCTGTATGTTTAATGTTTCATCTTTTTTACATACAGCTCATTTGTAAAAGCTGAAACCTGTAGCTGTGGTTAAAATATAAGTCGTGTTTGACTAATAATTAATTGATTTGTGAGTAATAATATGAGGCGAAAAATATGATTATCAAAAATGACTCATCACACAAGAAACTTGAACACGATATCACAAAAATTATAGTTTTTACTTCAAACATTTTTCTAAATAGTTCATGTTCAATAAAATCCAATTAAAATATTCTTGGACAATGCCTTAAAATACGCCAGACACAGCTTTTCCCATCCATACAGACTAATTATTAACAACCATTTGATGTTCCTTAAATTCAGCAGTTTATTTCATGTTGTAAAATAATAGAAAATACCATCTAATTATGTCAGCATGAGTAGATTACTAAAAATTCAATCTGCAACATAAAAACCTCTAAGAAAATGAAACTAACCAAATGGCTCTTCTCAAGGAAACCACGTCCGCAGATACTGCACGAATGTGGTCGAACTCCAGCATGAGTGCGGGCATGTGATCCTAGTTGAGATTTCTTTGGTGTTGAATATTTACATTGTGGGTACAAACATCTGTACACATCACCTGACAAATGCAAATTTGCAACTTCATAAATAAATTACATGCTTGACTTAATACAGAGGTAATAACTGGACACTAACAAATTGCAGGACAAGTTATCCAGCAATAACTCTCCCTTTTGCATAAGGAGAAATGTTCCCTAAACTGCATTCATTAAATTCAGTACACTTACATGAATTTGCCATCAGTGTGAAGGAACTCAAAACAATACATACATACATTACTGTAAAAGGAAGTATATACACTATAACACACATATCTATGGCAAAAGCTCACAATTTATATGAATAAAAAATTGGTACTGAATATGATTCAGAAGAAATATGGGAGAGAAAAATGATGTGAGCAAGATGTTTGAAATGAAGCTGGCAGTTCCATGAAGAATGCATAAGAGCTACTGCAGTGACTGAAACTGTACCAACTGTAAATTGTTAATCTCATATACAGGTAATTTACATCCATAATCCAACAATCCATAGAACATCACATCAGTTCAATGGCTTGCAAACTGGACTGATATGCAGGTGGTTACAAAACTGTATCCCGACAGTGTGGTGTTTTTATTGCTTGCAACAGTAAGTATAGCATTGTTATTACTGTGTTGTCATCATCATCATCAACATTATCATCATCAACAATGGAAATTCTTATTACTTAAGAGTGGATTTGACCAGTATAAATTTTTTTGGCATAACTTCCTAATTTTGCACTGTCATCATATTCGTAAATGTTGACTTATAACACAACTTATAACTGGCTCTACCAGATTTCTGTGCTCCACTGGATCATTAGTTATCACCACCAACTATAAAGCAAACATCGGTTCACACACATAATGTAACTACATGAAAATGACATGAAAGAACAGGAGCTACTTCACTTCCTTCCACATAGTGTACAATAGGAAATAGTTTCTGACAAAATCTGAAAAGGGTATGCGTGTTTTTATAAAAGATAAAATATTCAACAAAACTGATATCTCACAAAACTGTAAACAGGATTTGAAATATGTACGATTCAACTTGAAACTTTAAATACTGCCTTAATTATACATTGACCTTCCACAACTTTAATCAATCCATGAAGATATTATTAAGTGCCACTTAAAATATTTACACAACTCAAAATCTAAGTTTGAATTTATGGTGACAAAAATACTGACTATTTCAATGAGAACAATTAAAAAGAAACAACTGAAGAAAAACATATAAAAAACTGGGATTTCATAGACTAAACTATAAATTCACTATAGTGAAAGTGTGATTTACGTACACCTACCTTGATAGTGAAAGAACATCCTTGAGCTAAAAAGAAAGAAAGTGGGACACTTTGCAGGTTGTGAAATTTGAGGCTTTCATGGTAGTTGAGTATCACAATTGCAGCCTTCTGGTATGTTATGCCATGTAGTACAGTACAAAGGTACAAGTGTTTTAGCAGAAACTCCTGCTTATTCTGAATACACGAGTTTCTCCCATTTGCTGTTCCCTAGCTGTCACATTTCTGGGATATGATAACATTAGCATCATTGACCAGTGCACAGATTCAGACAAGGGCAATGGCCTTGCCCCTCACCACATATGAAAAATGTGAACAGAAAACAATCTATATAAGGTAGGTATTTTACAGGTATGTTTGCAAAGTTGTGAAAGGCAACTATTATCTTCAAAATTTATTTCCGTCCATCCCCACGGAAAAAGTCAGCTCCCACTTAGGTGGATTATCATGAAATTTTGTGACACTGACTTCTCTTTAAGACTAATAGAAAACATAACACAGTTGTAAAAATTTTCATATGTCAAGAGAAAACATTACCTACCTGAATGAATCCTTTTATGGGCTATTAGATGACTAAGATACTTTGTTGAGAAGCCGCATATATCACAGAGATAAGGACGATCACTGTTATGGCTTGCTAAATGTTGCTCCAATGTGCTCTTCATCGCAAATGCTCGTCCACAGGTCTTGCCTGAAACAGTCATATGCCAGAAACATAAGAATAAAAACCTTATTAATACATTATAGTTATGTTATAAATACAAGATTACTGTTGTTATCAGTCAAGCACAATTTTACCATCAGATCATGCTTTCCTTGATAGGTCACAACCTGCAAAATTTACCTATATTACTAGGCGCAGCATGCATTTGAAAATGAGCATGAATTATTTACATTTATGTACCAGGCCAACAAATGCACACTGATAAAATATCCTTTATCATTCAGTAATATTCACCAACATGTTGCGTTTACTTCTGTGACCATCATCAGGGTGTTTTACAATACTACAGATAATACAATTGCCATCATTATATATTATCTGTATTCTTGTAAAACACCCTGATGCATTTGCTATATATTATCTGCAAAATCCTGATGATGGTTGCAGCAGTGAAGGAAACATGTCGGTGAATATTAATATATGATACAGCACATTTTATCAGTGTGCATTTGTTGGTTTGCTGCATAAGTGTACAATGTTTGGATATGGAGCACATAAAAACAGCACGAAGTGATTACAGTGTATTGAATGTAAAAGTAAGCTAATATAGATATCTTGTCACATACATGTGAAATTTATTTTATCAATGATCATCATAATTCAAGTTTAATAAAAAGAACAAGAAATGGATTTCTCAAAAACAGATAAATTTAAGATGCAGTATAAACATTTCAGATATACATCTGCAAGGACAGATTGAGAATAGCTCAGTAAATACAGTGAATGGCTATCAGATAAATGGCTGGGATTCAATTTATTGCAGGGACCAAAGGTTATCACTTCACAGCCACATCTTGATGGACTCATACCTTCATACTCACATGAAGATGTGGAGCTTCACCATAAGAACTGTAAAAAACAAAATAAAGAATAAAAACCTAAAGGATGAAATTTATAATGAAAATATGCATGTCAATACAGAAACAGATCATATACTATTGTCATCTACAAACAATGAAAAAGGTTATATAATGAAAATAGTAATAGAAATGAAATGAAAGGAAGAGGTGGAAAGACATTACACACTTAAGAGTGAGGATAAAAAAGTGAATACAGAAACTCAACAAACAAAATAATTCCACTGTCCTGAAAACACATAAAATTCTATCACAGCATGACCTATTGGTAGCTCCATACACAAAGCTGTCCCTACATTGAATTAAGCAGAATTCTGTAAAAATTTTATGGGGGAGTGAAGGTACAGAAACAAGAGTCCCTAACCTCAGCATTATAAGAAATGAAGCGGGCAGCAACATATTCCCCCTACAGAAAGAGCCTAGAGAAGTAAAGAGCATTCCTAAATTAGTTATACAAAATTAAGGCATTACAACACAGAAAGTAGACAATTTACAGTATTATGATATATATCACAAAATGCAGTATTTGTTTAAGCTTTATCTAGAGATATTCACAGGTGTCCAATTTGGTTTCCTCATGTCATGCAGCAGATTTCCCATCTGTAAGCGATTTCATCCAAAATCCTATTAATCATGCCCGCATCTATGGTCACAACCGCTTCTGTTACCTGTGCCTGTAGTTCCTCCAAAGTTGCAGGAAGTGGTGGAATAAAACCTTTGTCTTTAATGTATCCCCACAAAGAAAAGTTCAGGGGTGTTAAATTAGGTGATTGTGGTGGCCAAGCCATGTCCAATCCGAGCAACAACTGTGCAATTGAGGTATGAAGTAACCTCGCGATGGAAGTGTGGGCATGCCCCACCTTGTTGAAAAATGAAATCTCTGTCCATATCTTGCTGTTGCTGTGGCATGATATAGTTTTCAAGCAGGTACAGATAACTAATGCCAGTTACAGTTGGTTCGGTGAAGAAGAAAGGACCATACACTTTCACCGAAATTACAGCCCAAAAAACATTTTTGGTAAGTCCCACAAATGTTCTATGATCTTATGTGGATACTCTGTAACCCATATTCTGACATGACGATTAACCTTACCACTTGGATGAAAAGTAGCCTCATTACTAAACACAATTTTAATCAGATAATCATCTTCGTTTTCAATTTTATCAAACATTTCACCACAAAATACCATCTGGTGGTTTGAATGAAAACTTGAGGACTAGGCACAACTATTAATAAATACCCAACCAAATTGTTTCTTCTAGTTCAGAAGGTATGACAGCAGATTTCTGTATAAATAATTTAGGAACACCCTGTATTTCTGCTCCTACCAGGAACTGAACCCCAGTTGTCTAGCACACAGCCAGTCACTGAACCATCCGAGGTATTCTAGCTTCCACTCTGAAGTAAAGCTAACGCATTATTTTTCAAAAGAGTTCAGCAGACATTGCTTGTGTCTAACACATAAAATCACAACTGGTCTACAAAATACTGACACTTGTATGTACAGTCCCCTGTATGGCAGCGAATGTGAACCAAAAGATTTGGACGTGTCCGACACCGATATCCACACTGCTCACAGCGATGAGGTCGCTCATCAGAATGCCTCATACGATGGGTAAGCACAAGATGAAGTCGGTCACATGTGTACTCACCTGCATGGAAGAAACACGGATCGAATCAGATGTGAAATATGAATGCTACACACATGAAAACATTCAGTACAGAGGCATTATTTAATATTTTGGAAATGAGGATACACATTATTTGTTGTTACAGGAATTACATCTTTTGAAGAATTCACATAATATTTAAACACATACAAGGATACATCAATGTTTATCATAAATATATTTATTTCAACTATGGAAGAGGTTATTAAGAACTTTTAAACATTCTGTACTGCAATGTTAATTGCCTTGCCAGTATTCTAAACTGTTTTCACAATGAAGATCTATGTAAAACCTTCCGCTGCGTGGTCAATTTTTCTTAACAATCATAACACATCTACACAGTTATCCTTAAGATAACAGTTCATACAACCATAACCCCATATAAATAACACTCCTCTAAAACTCCCTCTACTATTTCAACTTACAGGTGTCACACTTAAAAGGTGGACCTTGGAAGTGGTTTTTCATGTGGCTATAATAATCTTTGTTCAACTGGCATATGAAGCCACATATACCACATTTGTACGTAACATCCTTCTCATGAACTAGTGCCAAGTGCTGTTCTAGATGTGTGGTATCATGTGCCACATGATCACAGAGGTGGCACCCCAACCCATCTTCTGGCATATCTCCTGTAACACAACATACATCACAGGGTTATAAGAGACTGAAAATTAATATTTACAAATACTGATGTAATACAAATTACAAACATTTGGAGATAAGGTGCAAAGGAAAATAACATAAGCTGCAACACTCTTAGATTTATTTCCTCCTCACAGTCTACTTCCTTAGAGCTGGTTCAACCAGTTCTGTAAGTATAACATAACAATTCTGTTACAAAATTCTGCATCCCTGTGATATTAATTAATTTTTGAATATCCTACACTGCTGAAAGTTTTTCTAGCATAGCTGAATCTTCCAGCCTGAAGGTGGCAGCAGGTTCCTCAACAACATCATTACTTACCTTCCAGACCATATGGCATCACATCTGAGAAGATGGAAGTCTTCACATCTCCTTCCTATACCATAACTTTTATTAAGCCATAAAATGTTAACTGATTTTAAGACATGCAAGTGTACATTCAATGCAAACTGCATTCAGGAAATTGATAATTATCATTATTGTTCTTGAAAGCACATTCATGAAAAGCTTTTCAATGGTCATCTCTAGAAAGTTACAATATTTTCCTAACAAACATGTAATATTATACAGTTAAGATTTGTGTTAACATTTTCTATTGATGATACTGCGTAGCAGTGAGATGTTCGGCTATTGTTTGCATGAAATTAACAGCATTTATTTTCAGAAAAGCAGATATAGCACCTTACCCAGCCCTTCATCATCACTTCCAGTGTCCTGCCTTGGCCGAATTCCTTTATTTCTTCTGGCAGCTAATGCAGCCTTCAGGATAGCAAGACGAGCATGTGAATGAGCCCCAAAGAACTTTTTCTTCCAACTTCGGCGTGAATGGCATAAAACTGAAGGAAATATTTATATAACTTTAATGCTATAAGGATTAAGAGCGTTGCTGACTAACACTCAGAAGAGTATCAAACACTATCGCGTAGTCAGTAACTTTCCATTTTATATTTGATACAATGAAATTCAATACTAACACAAGTCAGATTTTTGTTATAATTGATACAAGCTTGTGATCTAAGAGTATGAATGTTCTGAACAACAAACAGAACTGATACTGAAGATTACTCTCTGCTAGGCTGCTTCACAGATGCATACTGATATTTCACAGGACATCCCTGTCTTCAGTACCGCAAAGATTTTAGCAGCAGATTACTCCAAAACATTGCTGCGTGTCCTCCAGGCTACATGCTGCTTCTTCTTCTTCTTTTTCTTCTTCGATATGTCACACGGTCTTCACTTGGTTACCAATACATAGATAGAATACTATTGTTTTAGCAACCATACTGAGGCCCACAACAACACAGCATTTGATGATCTTTATCTATTTGATTACCACTCACATTTTAATTGTTTTAATTGTAAACAGGAATTTTTCATACATTATTTTATATTCCACTGTAAACAAAATGGGATCCCATTGAGTACTACCTTTCTGTACCTTTAACAAATGTTCTTTATCGGCCTGATGATGACCGTTTAAGGTCGAAACATGTAGCCATAGTGTAATCTATTGCATACATTATATCACTATATTGATTTTGTTGTGTACTGACGGTATATATATTATACAATTGTTACTGCACAATGAGATGGCTTCTGTCAAATGTATGATTTCCATTGGCAATGGTTTCATTTTTACACACAATATTTTAAAGTACCAATTCCAGTCTTACAGAACATAAAACAAGTATCGACTTCACAGAAATCTCCTGTTGAATAACACATTCGTTGCTCTGAAAAAAAGTTTTACACACTTACTCCTTTTACACAATTGAAGAGCACCTTAGTCAATTGTAAATTAAGAACTGTATCACAAAAATTTTATATAGTGGTATGTTGATTTAAGATTCTGTCTATGTGCATTATGTAAGTACTCTTGAATTGTTTTTAAGTTCTGTCTACATACATTATGTAAGTATTTCATTGATTGTATATTCTGAACTGGTCACATTTCCTTGTATAAACTTGATTTGTCTCATTTATTTATTATAATCACAAATCACTATCCTATGTATTTTACTGTCGAGACTCATTTTGTACTATGCCTGTTGTTATCTAATGACAAGTTCTATATCCACTCTGATGGATGTCTGGAATACTAAATAACTGAATGAAAATGAATGAATGAATTCAATAAGCTCCATTATATATTTTAATCTTTGATGAATTGAAGATTTTTCACTAAGTGGCTCTATATTTGTATCACCATACATTATTTTATAGATGCAATGTATGATTAAAAGAAAGCACTTCAAATACTTGAGGTTTTAATTAAGCTTCATGAATTGGCCAGCTACTATAGACAGACAAACAAAGAACACAGCACATCAACCACAAAGGCTTGTATGAACTTACTAAATGATAAATAACATACAACAACAGTGACAATTTCAAACTTGTTCTCATGATATGAGGTGTGTTCAAAAAGAGACCGAACTTTTTAAACAGCACGCCAACTGGCACAGGGAGTGCGCTGTGGCTACTGAGTGCACATAGGTTCAGGTTTTGAAAACAAACTGCCGTCTGTCCCGTTTCGCTACGCGCATTAGTTGCCGAACTACATCTGCTGAACTGAGCACATGTACAAGCTGTTTGTCAGATTAGTGAGAAAGTGACAATGAAAGAGCTTGAAGAACAACGTGTGTGTGTGAAATTTTGCTGCAAACTTGGAAAAAATTTTACAGAGATTTTCAATTGTTTAACCAAGCATACAGGGAGGACTGTATGAGCTGAATGCTGTGCTATGAGTGGTTTAAGCGTTTTAAAGAGAGCAGAATGTCAGTTGGTGAAGATCCCAGGCCTGGAAGACCTTCCACATCAACAAACGATGACCATGTTGAGAGAGTTTGTGCTGTGATTCACTGAAATCGTTGTTTAACTATCCAAGAAGTTGCTAACAATGTGGGCATCAGCATAGGATCTTGCCATAAAATTTTTACTGAAAAATTTCAGATGTGTCACGTCAGTGCAAAATTCATGCCGAATTTTCTGACTGACGATCAAAAAGAGAGCCATGTTGAAATCACTGCTTGCTAATGCAAATGGTAATGAAAACTTTCTTAAGAACATCATAACAGGAGATGAGATGTGGGTTTATGGGTATTATGTTGAAACCAAAATACAATTGTTGCAGTGGATGGGGAAAGGGTCTCCTCATCCAAAAAAAGCATGGCTGAGTCAGTCAAAGATCAAGGTATTGATGGTTGTGTTTTTTGATTGGAAAGGTATTGTACATCATGAATTTGTACCAAATGGTCAGATGGTAAACAAAAAGTTGTACCAGAAAGTTTTAGTGCGTTTGAGGGATGCTGTATGCAGGAAGAGGCCTGAATTGTGGGAAAAACAGACTTGGATGTTGCACCACAACAATGTGCCAGCTCACACGTCGCTCCTCATCTGCAGTTATCTGGCAAAACATTTGACATCCGTTGTGCCCCACCCACCCTACTCTCCGGACTTAGCCCCAGCAGACTTTTTCCTGTTTCCCAAACTTAAAACCACTTTAAAGGACGCTGTTTCCAAACCAGAGAGGAGATTCAGGAAAATGTGATATGAGAACTGCGCGCCATCACAGGAAATGCGTTCCAGGAAGCATTCCAACAATGGAAGAAATGTTAGGAATGGTGTATCGCCAGTAGAGGGGACTACTCTGAAGTAGGCAGTATATAAAATGCTGTAAAATGAGCAATAAAATCTTTATAGCAAAAGTTCGGTCTTTTTTTGAACACGCCTTGTTTATTTACTGTCCAAATTCCCTTATTATGGAATAAGTGGTAAGGCTAAATTATTACTCATATCTTATCTTCAGAATAGATATCAAAAAGTTCAAATCATTAACTAATATCTTAATTCTAACATAGTCTCAGAATGGACCAAAATAAAATATGGGTGCCGCAGGGTTCAATCTTGGACCCATTGTTATTTCTAGTATACATCAATCACTTACCTAAGGCTATAGAACACAAAGCTATTCCTATTTTATTTGCTGACAATACCAGTATATTAATTACAAGCCCTAATAATATTAAATTTCAGAGTGATGTTAATAAAGTTTTTGGACAACTAAATAAGTGGTTCAAGTCAATTTGCTTTCCTGGAAGTTTCACAAAACTTATTTCATTCAATTTACTAATAAAAGTATGTGTACTTCTGACATACAGATTACGTATGAAGATAAACAGATTTGTACAGCTACTGAAATAAAACTTCTTGGGCTATTTATAAATAATAATTTTTCTAGGAAAATACACATTGAATGTATTAAGTCTAAACTAAGCTCAACTTGTTATGCTATGCGGTAAGTCAAACCATATGTATCAATAAACACTCTGAAAATGATTTACTATTCCTACTTCCACTCTGTAATGACCTATGGTTTATTACTCTGGGGGGCACTCCCTCAGAGACTACAAAGATTTTCAGGTTGCAAAAGAAGATTATTAGAATCACAATGGGTTGTAGAAGTAGAAAATTGTTTTTTTAATTTAGAAATTTTACCACTCCCTTACCAACACATTCTTTCTCTTCTTTTGTTTATGATAAGAAATAAGAATCAATTTCTCGTAAATTCTGAGATATATCACACTGACACTAGGCAATATAGAAATTTTCACCAACCTTTTGTGAATTTGACTAAATACCAGAAGGTAGTGTACTATTTAGGTGTTAAGGTGTTTAATATGCTTCCTTCTTATATTAAAATAGAGTCTGATAATTCCAAGAAATTTAAATTGGTTTTACAGAAATTTTTGTATGAAAATTCTTTTTATTCCTTGGATGAATATTTTGAACCTAAAAAAGTTAAATATATTTATATATGAATTGAATTGGTATATGCAAGTTTGGCACATGAAGTAGATATGCATGTATGTTTCTTTTTTCTTTATCCACTAATCTGTATTTTGGATCTGTTTGTGTATATAACGTAACTACATGAATGTACCAAACTTTATCTGTTACACAGTGATGTGGTAAATTATTTTTCATCCAGTAAGTACTGTAACCTTTTAATTGATGTTCCTATGTTATTATTTTTTATATTAAGATAATTTATATTGTGTTAAAACCTCAAATAGTGTATTAGACCTAGTAACTAAAATTGTTGTACACTTTTATATCAATTTCACTTCTTGAATTCTTAAGCAAATGTGACTATTACCTTATCCAATTGAATTTTGTAATCCTGGACATATCCACAGAATGAAAATAAATGATATTATATGATATATGATATTACATGATAGTGGGTTTGACTTCTGTGACACATTCATCAACATGCTGTTGTAATATTGAACAAATGGACATTATTTACCATTTAATATGACAATTATATTACTGATGCAGCTCTTTATTTTATGGCCAACATATTTCAAACCTGTGGGTTCATCATCAGGGTCTACCTTTCGTTACCACTGAGATTTTTTATAGCACTGTCACTGGTGTACAACAATGACAAAGAAGTCCCAGGTTCAGAACATGTCAGCCATAATGTAGGGGAGCTATATCATTAATATAATAGATGTATTAAACATTAAATGATGTCCAGGCTTGGAGCTGTTATCTTTTCAATTTGCCTCATAAATGAAGACAGCAGATTATTAGTCAAAACTTGTTAAAATATGAAACAGAAAATAAATTTAAAATAAAAAAGTGTCTTGTACATACAGGTAATAATAACAATAAAGTATGAAAAATTCCTTGATAGATAAATACAAGTACTCTTTATTCAAAAATGACTGCACTACTAAAATCATTTAAGCACTGGTTCCATCATTGCTAAATGATCACATCTTTCTAATTTGAAAAAAAAA
>Ga0123355_10010162_pt1 | contig 14389 bp, 7 predicted proteins | sample TergutEmb28metaG_3_FD_89872 | JGI IMG/M metagenome (GOLD analysis project Ga0123355, IMG submission 89872) | Embiratermes neotenicus P1 segment gut microbial communities from Petit-Saut dam, French Guiana - Emb289 P1 | ecosystem: Host-associated > Arthropoda: Insects > Digestive system > Gut ...
AAGTTTTCAATTTTCTGAACATTTCTGTGCACTACAGAACCTAAGCTTTCTCCATTAGATTCGCTGAACAACTATGTGCACTACAGACTCTAAGCTTTCAATTTCCTGAACATTTCTGTGCACTGCAGAACCTAAGCTTTCTCCATTCAATTACCTGAACATTTCTGTTCACTACAGACCCTAAACTCTCAATTTCCTGAATATTTCTGTACACTACAGACCCTAAGCTTTCTCCATTCAATTTCCTGAACATTTCTGTGCACTATAGAACCTAGGCTTTCTCCATTCAATTTCCAAAAAAATGATGTGCACTACAGATTCTAAGCTTTCAATTTTCTGACTATTTCTGTGTACTACAGACCCTAAGCTTTCTCCACTCAATTTCCTTAACATTTCTGTGCACTACAAACCCTAAGCGTTCAATTTCCTTAATATTTCTGTGCACTACAGACCCTAAGCTTTATCCATTCAATTTCCTGAACATTTCTGTGCACTACAGACTCTAAGCTTCCAACTTCCTGAATATTTCTGTGTACTACAGACCCTAAGCTTTCTCCATTCAATTTCCTGAACATTTCTGTGCACTACAGACTCTAAGCTTTCAATTTCATAAGCTTTTCTGTGCACTACAAAACCTAAGCTTTCTCCATTCAGTTCGCTGAACGTCTCTGCGCGCTACAGTCCCTAAGCGCTCTCCATTCAATTTCCTGAACATTTCTGTGCACTATAGAATCTACATTTATTTCGCTGAACCTCTCTGTGTATACAGAACCTCGAAAATCGAATTCGTCACTCACAATAATCACATTATTTGGAGTCCTATAAACTACGCTGTTCATAAAGCGCTCCTAAATCAACCCAAAATCATAAATTCTAATAAACTGAGACGGTAAAGATGTCTGATTTGCCGTTCCCTGATATTAAATTGCAGGCAACCCTCCAGTCTGAGAGTTTTCATTGTTTTCTTGCATTTTGTGCTGGCAGCGTAAGGCCCGCCTCTCTGCAAACATGTAACAGATACAATAAAACTCCGGCAATTTTCTTGTACAATTGCACGTTTCTGATTTCCTTGTTGCAGTAAATCTTATTATCTCCGTGTTACAAATTTATCGGTCATACACCAGGCAATAGTAGGCCTGTTACTTTCTGCTACGTTTTGAGGAATTATTTTGCTTTCAAAGACATTGTTTTACAAGCAGAAGAAGACCGATGGCGCGACCATCAAACATTGAATACATCTATCTAAATACAGACCTGCTTGTGGAATAAATACGATCATAAGTGACAGTTGCGGATCCTTATGATTAGACTCGTCTAGTCACTGAAACAGGACGAAGCATTTGGGCGTGATTTGCGTTCATAAAGGATGAACTTCATGTAGCTCCCCCTCTCAGCGGTTGCACAACATATCAAGAAATTCTCCATTTGTTATGATGCCGGAACACCATATTCCTCAAACAATTCAGTCTACACCACCCATCGTTACACATTTAATACGATTTTTAATATTCGCTTCCCATCTGGCCCTTGGTATTCCAAGTGGTCTCTTCAGATTTCCTTACTAACATTTTGTGTATTTCTACTTTTGTTTTTAATTTGTTTATTGCAAAACTTCCCTGAAAGAATAAAACACTTTGTGAGACGAAAGTAAAAGTTCAGTTTTACCTCTCTACGCCATGAAGATATGTGGGGGGTGGTAGAGACGTAGTTCCGTCATTTCCTAACCTCGGCACTAGATACAGGTCAGTGGTTAACGTCACGCTCCGGCCGCTTTACTCCTGGTAACCATTGAATAGGAGGCTGGGTGGTCCCCAGAGCCGGGATGGACTTTTGGAGGACAGAAAAATCTTTTGCCTCTCCCGGGATTCGAGCTCGAGCACCTGACCGTCCAGCCCGTAGGCTATTCGCTATAAGACTACGCTACTCCGGCTTCTGTGAGAAGAACGTAGAAATTCATAACGTTAAAGCCGGTAGCATGCATAGTATTCACTGTGTCTGAAAGCGTTAAAGTGACTCATGTTAACCTCCACGGAACAGAGTCCTTCCCAAGTTGATAGCTCCTCAGGAAATGAAAGTCCGCGCATTTTATTTAGCCCCAAGTGTCATTACCCTGTCCAAAAGAACCTGCCCCGCCGCTTGTCCCTAACCTCAAATCACTTTTATCCAACGCAAAATCCATCACCCTATTTTTTTTAATTACCACCGAAATATTATCCTTCCGTCTGTGTCTGTGTCTTCCAAATGGTCTTTTTCCTTCCGATTTCCCCACCGAAAGCCTGCACGCACTTCCTCCCCCCCCTTCCCCCACCTTTCTACCTGCTGCTGCCATATCACCCTCATTGACTTGACCATTAAAGTAATATTTGGTGAGAAGTGTAAATCATCACACCCCTAACAACGCAATTTAATCCGCCCCACTTAGGCCCATACATCTTCTCGCATATGCTTAGCCTTTGATTAATTTTCAGTATGAGCGACTACGTCTCACCCATACAAAACCACAGGCAAAATTATCATTCCATATGTTTCAATCTCTACATTCTTAAGAAAATGGGGAAACTAAAAAGTTCCTGATCGAATGGTAGCAATAATTCCCCTATTTAATCTGCTTTTAATGTATTCACACATTTCCAATAGAAATATTCGAATTAGCCACTTTATCAAAGGATCTATTAGCTATCTTTATGCTGCTATTTTTCCTAAAGTCTGTTGACAAGACATGAATGTATACTTAGTTTTTCATTATCTTTATCGTTGCACCGTGTATTCTGTAGTTTATTTAATTACACACACCAACAAATGCACATGTATATGCTGTATGGCGTGAGGTCACGCCATACAGCATACGACGCACATCCATAGCCATCTCACATTGAACAGCGTAAGACACACACACAAACACACGACATGCTGCCACAGCACCAAAGTTAGCGTAATGAAGTAAATTACTGGGTGTTTTAATTTTGTAGCTTTAGCAAGGAGCAACGTATGCTCCCTGAGGATGATCGTGTGATCGAAACATGTAGGAGCGTTTTAAGTGTTTTAATGTAAATTTTAGAATTCTTAAATAATATTTACATGTGCATTTGTTGGTGTGTGTAATTAATTAGTTTTCCATTATTTACTTTTAGAGCAAGCTCCTCACTAATGACTAGAAAACTGTGTTTTTCTTTATAGCACATATGTACAGTTGGTTTTCGTCCAGTAAACTAAAGCCGTCAGTGTAGACCAGAAATTATGTGCCCCATTCAGTTTCAGTTCCTCCTGGTTTTCTTGGACGTTGCTCGTGGAAGTTCCAAGCAAACCGGGTGGGACTGAGATCATTATGTATTTCAAAATGTTATTTGTAATGGTGCAGCAGCCCTTACTGGGCCAGCGCCTTGTTATTCAGGCTTCATTATCACACTCAGACACACCATACTCAGTAGGACTCCTCTGGACGAGTGATCAGTCCGACGCAGAGACCTCTACCTGACAACAAAACACTCACAAGAGACGGACGTCCATGGTCTCGGCGGGCTTCGAACATGTATTCCCAGAAAGCGAGCAGCCGCAGACCCACGCCTTAGTTCGCGCGGCTACTGGAGTCGGCTTTCAAAATGCTATACGCATTATAAATCGCGATGGAACTTAAGATAGTAGTCTGACGTACAGAAACAGAATGCCCTGTAGTGAGGCCTAGTTAATCAGAAGGTTCCATTGTTTCGATGCCCTTGAACTGCAAGTCAAAATTCCAAACGAAAGCTTCTATTGAAGCCCCACATCCACTAGACTTTAATGATAGCTAAGGTCAGCTGTTGTGTAGTTCACAGAAAGAAGTTCGCGTTTAGGGCCAATCATCCTTTACAACGCCACTTGCCGCTTCTAGCTTCGGTGAATTAATCTCCATGCTACAGGACAATAAATTCAACATGTATTTAACAATCAGTATCGCTGTGTATGTCAATCAAACACGTGTTTAAAGCCATTATACTCAGTTTTTTTTGACAGTTCCACATTACATGGGTGAGATTTAAGGTTGTGACGGTGGTGAACATTAAGGTTATGTTTCCCTAAGTTGTGTTTCTCGGTGGACTGGTAAATGAATATAAACATTTCGGAAGAAAAATGTTGCCTCCCTAGCACTTGTAGTGGAACGCAAACACTCTCTCATAATTCTGTCGTAAAATTTAGGATTGTACTTTAGGAACAAAACAGCAAGAACTAATCTTCGTAAAATGCAACAAAACTATGAAGTACTGGTCTTGTGTGTACAACAGAAGTAGTCACAAAGACGGTCACGACTGCAGACGTCACGAAAGTTTTGATTTAAGACAGTTAAGTGCTGTGAATTGACGCAAGGAAATTTTAAATGTTTATTTCGTTCTATACTTGTTAAATGTGCTGACATGAATCTTTCTGTTGGGTAGTTAGGTATGACCTAAAAGTACGCATGCGTCTTTTACATTTGAAGACTACCATACGGCATTTTGTTGCAGCTGGTACTGTTGATTAAAACAAACCCGTTTGTTACACATCCGTATTGAATGCTGTAGACAAAGAGGGTCGCACATCACACAATCCTGCATATACAGTAAATGTAAAATATGTCATTGTACGAAGGTGTAAAACAATAGCGGAGTCTAAAGTTAATTAACTGCACTGTAACGCACCTGACGAATAACCGCCGTCACGATTCAGCTATAATTTTTCTCAAACATTTTCCAGTTTGTCTGTCAAAAAATGCACGCGTCGTTACAATCTTGCATCCGGAAATGCCGATACTTAGAAACCTCCTTCCAAGTGGAGCAGTATTTTATAAATAATTCAGAATAAATCGGGCACTTGTAAGCGCGGTAATGAACTTTCGGGTTCCATAAAATGTGGGGAATTTCGTGACTGGCTGAGAACCGGTTAGCTTCTCAAGAAGGACTCTGCTCTGTAGAGTGAGTAAGTATTCAGAGTAAACATTCAATATTATCTCGCTTAATCCTAGAGTACTGTTTGTTACCAGTGAGGTACTTTAACGGTACACTGATTTGCTTGTCTTCACAATTTTCTAGCTTTAAAAGACGCGACAACCACCTCCAAGATCTCTAAGAAAAAGGTAAAAATCTTCCCTTTCCACTCCACGAAGGCAAATAGGGTGAGGAGAAGTATAGCTCTGTTCATTCTTAACGTCTGATCTAGATGGAAGTTAGCGGTCGGATAACTTGAACCTCCGGGAAAGAGCAATGGTACCAATAGAATAGGTGACTGGGTGGAACCCACAATAGATCTGGAGGTTTTGAAGAAGGGAAAAATTTCTTACCCGTACCGGGATTCGAGACTTGGATTGTCCAGCCCGTTTCCTAATCAGGACACTGACTATGCTGCTCCGGCTCACAGTACTTCTCTAAGGCCAACTGAGGTCCTTACCAGTGATTCCACGCGCATTACATGTCCTCCACACCATTTAAACCTTCCTGATTAACACACGTGACAATGCAAAAGGTGTATGCTACAACACTTAGGATACATAAATTTTTGTATGTTCCAGTCACGTAGTTTCCACCTCACTTAATTCGTGTTATTGTCTTAGGGTATGAAAGTAAGTTTCACTCCCATAAAAAATGACATAAATTTTCACAATTCTATCTTAAATATTACTTAAATCACACGTCAGTTGCCATTGTATTTAAAACACAGAAGGAAATACAGTTATTAAGGTTGGTATAAAATTATACTTTCTCTCCCTTCTTATTGTTGGGACAGGTATTATGAAGCTGTATTCCAATAGACTGGATGTACAAGTTATTGCTTCTTGTTTGTGTATTTTACGACGTTTTTATCCGATGGTTGAATGATGTGTGAAATACTAATTGGAAACTTCGGAAGGAAGCTGTAATGTTTTTTGGCAATACATCGGATGAACTAAGTAGGACCATGATAAACTTCAGATTTGCAGGTGTCCATGCTCATATTCGAATCGGAACACCCAGAATACAAGTGTAAATTATTATCTTTATACCAGCCTACCTGACGTCTCGTATTATTGAGGTACTATTTGCATTGGTAGCTGGTCCCAGTGGCCGCGCGGTCTAAGGCGTAGGTCTACGGCCGCTCGCCTGCTGAGATCGTGGGTTCGAATCCCACCGTGGGCATGGATGATTGTCTCTTGTGAGTGTTGTGTGTTGTCAGGTAGAGGTCTCTGCGACGAGCTGATCACTCTTCCAGAAGAGTCCTACCGACTGTGATGCGTCGCTGTGTGTGATCTACAAACCTCAAGAATGAGGAGGCCATGGCCCGCGTTGGGCCGCAGCGCCACAGGGGAAAAATTTGCATTGGTACTACATGAGGAACGTACGTTTAATTTTCTAACCTTTAACCATTTAAAGACTGCGATTAACCTAGAATATATTTAAAGACTCAGTCTGTACCGCGCAGGAAACACTCCGACTTGGTTATAAAAGCCAATCAGTTAATGACGTAAAAGAAAAAAAATTGATGTTTGTCCTGAGAACCATACAGAACCCACAAACGAATTCTGTGGGCAGAATGTAGAAATTGTTAATGCTAAACCTGGTGATATACAAAGCGGTCACTTGTCTTTCAAGAGTTAATATGCCTGTCTGGCGCTATGCTTGCCGTAGCAGAATAGCGTGTAGGAGGTCTACATGACATCATGATTCACGCAGGGCTTTGGCAACACACTTTTGAACTCTGCTACTCATAAGGTTCTAAGCCTCATTTCTCGGCGGTCGTGATGGTCGTCAGAAAGGCTGATGTTGAACTGATCACGTCTGCCAGTGTTCCGCTCTTTCTGGGAAGACGAAGGATCTAATAGTTTTGTGCAACGCAGGGCTGAACAAATTTCAGAAAGAGATCCTAGCTTGATATATATATATATATATTCCAACTATTGCACTCTAAGTAGATAACAAAAATGTACAAATATGTGGTAACTCACCTACAAGTTTCGGCCTTTTTCGACCAACTTGAAAGACGTATTCAACAAAGAAGTACATAATAATTGCTAGTTATGTTACAGATGTGAACTAATAACAGTTAAAATATAAACATCTATGAAAACGAAGATGAATTTCTGCGATAGATATTTGTTCGCAATCACTATCTATTATGACACACACTGTGCTACGCTCTTTAATCCTTTTAACCATATTAATGTTTGTATTTCAATTTCATGATTTCACATGTATGTTAGAACTGTCCATTATTGCTCTTTTGCTTGCTGCTTGAATCCCTGCAGATGGCCGAGAAGGGCCGAAACATGTAGGAGGATTACCACATGTTTGTATACTGTTGTAGCTAATTGTAGTGTAGTTGTTGGAATATGTATGGCGATTTCCCTTACTGAACGGAACATGAATAATTTTAAATTTAAAGATCCTAGCTTGTTTTAAGAAGCAACGAATCAGTATTTCGTGTCTTCACGCTGTGTTCCTTCGTAGTATATTCCATGCTTTTTCGTCCATTAAAGAAGATTGCCTGCCCGATGTACAGGGGTTAGGCATAAAAACTCGGGTAACATCTGGGTACTTCAAATCTATTTACTGTTTATTTTATTCTAGTTCAGACCTGCGCTCAAAACAGCTGGAACAGTCATTGAAATAAAACTTTAGTACATGAGAACGGATTAATTTACTTTCACCCTTCATAAGATGTAACCAACAAGGGACCGGTGCAAGGGATATTCTCCATTAGTGTTTTGCTAACGAGGTAACTACTGCATTCAAAACTTATTAAATTTGATTGCAGACACCATTTGAATCCGTAACCGCAATAAACACTCCGTGAAACCATTGTACTATTAATTACAAATAATAAAAAGTGTTTAGGCCTATTTCAAGGGCTGTGGCCTTACTTAAGGGATGATTTGAAACTGACTCGTATAAAATTTATAGATATTAATAGCACTGGCAGGACTGTCAACTTCTGCAGAGGTACATGGGATCTTTTCGGGTTATAGATTATAGCAACACCCGTTTTAAACACTGTTTTGAAAAACGTTTCTGCAGATTCAGCGACCAGATGTAATTTCAAAACAATTTATATAAACTGTGGCTTTTTTTTTTTTTAATGCAAGCTACAACTAAAACGAGAAAGCGTTTGTTCACTCTCTGGACAAAGATGGTTGTCCAGTCCTCATGTCAGGCACTGGAACTTGTGGTTCCGCCCGATAGGTAAGATCGAACTGTAGATGAAGAAGGCGTGCGGGTGTGTTACAACAAAGTGAGAGTGGTTATGTGACGTCATGCAGTTGCTGGAGCTGGGTAGCAGCTGGAGTCGAGGGCAGCTGCAGTGAAACTGGTGATGAAAAATCTTACATCTTCCGGCCAGACATGACCCGACTTGTTAACAGCGCTCCATGTGTATGAGTCTCCATGCTTTTGAGAGAATGAATAAGCAGTAGTCCAAGAAAGACTGCCTCAGCGCTGTTTTCCATATTCTTTGTTTATTAAAGGAACTTTTCCAGTCTTGTATATTATTGTTTGATGTAATGTATAGTCAGTTAACTGTGAAGTGCAAATAATTTGAAGGGAGGCGACCGATGTCTAGTCTGAAATGTTGAGTGCCAACAGCCTAAAGGAACTGGGACATTAATATAAATCTCCGGCAGGATAGCCAGCGTCCGTGTTGAAGTTTGAAACTGGGAACGGAGCAGGGTGCTGTCCAATCGGCTGCGAATTCGGCGCGCAATTCGACAAGTGAAGGCGGGACAATGTAGTATGGGTCCATAATATTTGTGATTAAACGAGAAGTTCATGATGGAGAAGAATATATACGTCAGTGATGTCCTCTTAAATACATTTGCTGCAGTACATAACTGAGCAATACGTTTGTTAATAGAACGCAGTATCAGGAGGGCCTTTTCCTTTTTAATGATTAGGGTCGTTCCGAAGGCATTAATTGCGTCATTATGCGACAATTAGCGACTTTGGGGCAATTTGCAGGCCATTTTTTTATTTTTGCATTTTTTCCCCCTATCTTACCGGACCGCGGTAGCACAGTGGTTAAGGTGCTGTGTTACACATCAGAAGGTCGCTGGTTCGATTCCAGATGGTGTCATTGGAATTTTTCATTGACATAATCCTTCCGATCGCACTATGGCCCTGGGGTCGACTCAGCCTCTAACAGAAATGGGTACCAGGAGCATTTTCTGGGCGTAAAGGCGGCCGGTGCGTAGGGCTGACAACCTTACCACCATCCTGTGCCGTTGTCATGAAATCTGGGAGCCTTAACTTCCTGGAACCCTCTGGGCCCCTGAAGGCCTGTAACGGGACTGCTTTACCTTTACCTTTATCTTACCTACAAGCAGTTGTGATTTTTTAATGTGTAACGAATAATCAAGTAACTAATAAACAAAAAGGACAAGATTTTTGTGAACATGAACCAAACATATTTTGCGCAACTTCAAGCTTCCGCCTCGAAGCACATGAGAACTGCGCTCCTCTGGGCTATTACGCAGCTAGAATTGATAATTCCGTATCGAAGCTTCGGGACAACCTATCGGTCCCATTTTAAGGGTCAAGAATCCAAGAGGCCTTGAAGATGAGACCGATAGGTTGTCCCGAAACGTCGGAAGGAATTGCCACTATTCGCTGCTTAGTAGTCCAGAACAGCCCAGTTCTGAAACGTATTTTGTCCTTTATTTAGCTGCCAAATGATGGGTTATTTAATGGTTGTCTTTCTCAATTACCTCTGACGGTAAAAAGAACGTAAAGGATTGGTATAGATGTTTTTAAAATGAAATAACTTTCTCGGAAGAGTGGTTTAACAGAGCATGATAAGCGAAGAGCTGTGCGAAGAGAGACGCATGCAGCTGGGCAAGAAGTAGGAAAATAATTCTTTACGAAGCTGCGAAAATTGAATGATTCGGAACCCAAAATAAGACAAGTGTTAAGAACAAAATAAAATATTTTACATACACGTACGGCACTTATAATACCTAAATACAGTTGACAGTTTCTTTCAGAATGTACGAGTCACTTCAGGATATTTAGTTGTGGTGTGTATAAATATAGCTGCTGGAATATTATATTGAAATGACAAACCCGCACATGCTGAAGCTATTTGTCTTGTGATGTCATGTCATGTCATGTCATGTCAATGGTAAATAGTTGTCAACTTTTCGAAGAATCGTAGTGCCCTTGTATTCTGGGTCCAGCAGTCAAAGTCCACCCTTCTTATACAGTTTCACCCTGAACATGATCCTTTGAAACGTCAGTAACTATTTACCAGTTGATATGGCGTAACATCCCAGAAGACGTGAATCTGCATTTAATTAGTTCATGAAGGAAATCTTGCTTGTATGCGAAAAACTGGCGTGAGATTTATATGGAATTAAAATAATTTATATTGATGTAAGAGTTAACTCCCATTGAACAAATAACAGCTTGCCTCAGAACTCCATAAACAAACCAAACTCGTAATTGTAACGAATTCTTAACTGGTAATTAGCTACTATTTACCCAGTTCTTTCTATTAGATGATTAAACGAATAAGAAAAAGGCCGCTTGTTGGCCAACCCTGAAATCTAGAGGTTACTGCTGCTGCTGCCACTGAAAACTCAGAACAGTCAACCAGCTGTTAGCGGGTAATAATTAGAAAGCCTTCCGTTAGCCTAAGGGTATTCAAAGCAGCAAAACGCTTGTTTCATATGTGATGTGCAAATCTGCACTTGTAGTGATCGTACCTTGGATGTGCTCCCTTTCTTAAGTCGGTATCCTTTCTGTTATATTTAGATGAATATCACGACCTGTAAAATACTTAATTTGCCATTCAGTTTGATTGCTCAATAAATTGTATGGCTTCAGGCCAATAAGTTATATTGAAAGCAATGGCGGAAGGCGCCTGTGAGATTCATTTAACTATACATACCCTCTAGCAGTCTTTTGGGATGGTTCATTACGTAATCATCACTATCGCCTTGTTTGTTTTATAGACGCACAAAAACCCAACCTGAATGAATGCGAAAAGTGCAATAATTTTTCCCCAACAGAATTCGACACTGGCTGATAATCCTCTTGTGTGGAAACGCTTTAATATAAAAATCAGTTTTATATTTTTACTTCACAATTCATCTCGAAATAAGAGTATGTGGTTTATATAGAGTGAAATAGCTGGAATATTAATAATATTTTATCTGAAGATTCAAACATTGCTGTCACTCTCAAATGTATGGCGACGCCATATTTTCATCTTCGACGACTTTCCATGGAAACTCCAGCGTTGTGTCTCATGCTTAAACTTTCTTCCTCACTCTTTAAGGGCGAAAAGTACTTCTTATTTTAGGTTAATTACACACTTCAGCACAGACTTGTTTGTGTATGAGACATTAAAACACTATGGCTCAGAGTAAGGGGAAATGAAGCACATTTCTTTTGGCTACTTATTGGAAAAAATTGATATTACATAATCGCTATTGCATATAAAAGCAAATATTTTAACACTTAAGCATAGCAAAACCATATTTACAACCTGCTTTCGCATTTCCCCACAAGTATATTTATGGGTTTCATTTGATTCTCAGAATAAACATTCGATAATTTCCTTAAACAAAATTACCGGACTGGATTCTGTTGTGGACATGCAGAATAGGTATTATGGGATAGAAAATTATATCTTATATATTATTCATATGAAATTCATGTTCAAAGTGTTAAACATAAAAGAAAATTAATTATAAAACAACATTTGGAACACATGAGCGCCCATGTCTTTAACAGCAGTTCTAGAATGGCGGCAGCTGCTGCCACATTAATAAGGGCTCCATCATTCATTTCTCGGTAATAATTGAAACGTGCTGGCTCCTGGGTGTAACCGAGCGGCAGCTTAGAAACCGGTTGCCACACAAAGTCTCCGAATGAAGCACTCTTCAGGGCACACACTGTTACGCCCAAAATTGTACAGGTGCACACGAAAACAAATACTTCATGCTACAAATAAATGCATCTGCTCATTAAACAATCTATCGTCGATTCCGGGAGAAATAACCTTGGTTCATGTTGTTATAAAACCAGACAGTGCAGGTTTTATAGCCATAATTTCCATTGACAACTGTGTAGAGTAATAACACTATAAGATAGTCTGACCGAATATTAATCTTCTGGCATATGTATATTTTTTATGCCTTGACAGCCCTAGTGGGTCTAGGCCTCCTCATTATTGAGGTTTCGGGATCACACAGACACATCACGCTCGGTAGAACTCCTCCGGACGATTGATCGGCCTGTCACAGAGACCTCTGCCTGTCAACACATAACATTTACAAGGGAATGATATCCATGTCCCCGGTGAAATTCGAACCCGCAATCGCAGCAAACGAATGGTCATAGACACACGCCCTAGACTGCGCGGCCACTGAAATAGACAACCTTTTGGTGTATGACTGCGTGTAATTTCGTAGATAGATACCAAGATTTCAGAGGAATGTCCTGTCTTAATCTGCACGTTGGAAGATGGAGGCACCATTTTTGTCCGAAACTTTGGCGCATGCCGAATAAAGCGTCGTCACATCCCAGAAGATTAGGTTCGTAAACGTCACTGTGAGAACCTCAAGTCCTAATTAACGACGCTATGAATTCCTGAGATTATATAGCGTCTATGTGAGTATGCAGTAGTGGTAAAATAATACTGACATAATACTGACAGGGAGAACCTAAGTGCTAAATTAAATTAAATTAGCCTAAGTACTCTTATAAGCACTCCGAGTGATACTTTGGCCACTAGTATTCCACACGTCCACGTAACAGTTACGTCGTACGCAGAAGAGAGTAATATTTAGAATGATGAAAGATCCGATGTTTTCTAAAAGCAGTTTGGAATTTACAGGCCGGAATGAAGTAGCTTTTTCTTTGTCCAGAACTGCAAATTATGGGCTCCCTTCCAAGTCGTTCCGCTAAGGACTAGCTAATGAAAACCACTGTTTTAATTTGAAGCAATTAGTTCAAAAACAGTAAACGTGAAAAATGCCTTCATTATTGCCTTGAGTTAAAATTAGTAATAGACTTTAAATGACACTCATCTTCTTCATGCTTACATTTTCTCCGAGTTCGTGATAGTTTGAAGTATGATAAATCAACTTAATCTTCATACTTAATAATGTTTCTTATTTATTTTCTGACTCTGCAGTTGATTTCACATTTTATTCTAATCAGACAGATCTGTTATTTCCAGTCGTAACCAAAACAAGTTTCTCAAATTTAAGAGCTTGTTCTTGCCAGAACCACTTCTACCGGCCAATTTCCAGTTCTCACACAGCACACAAACTTTACTTCTCACAATCCTGTTACGTGTTCGGTGCAGAAAATAATCATGGCACATAAATTTGCACATTTTCTCTATAATGTTTACGAAATTAGCTGCACTTGACAGACAGTTACAGACGACAGTAAAAACTGTAACAAGCACAGTTTCTTCTTTAATCCTCTGTTTCTGTTTCTGTTCAAGACGAATGAACGTAAGAACCACACGAATAGAATTCATCCCGTTGTGTGAAAAACCATTAAGTTTATTATAAATAACAGAAATTTCTGTCAACACAACTATAATTATGTAGGTTATAATTACTACTACAACATGTTTCGACCCTTGGGGTCATCTTCAGGTTGAGCTTAGGAACCTATTTTACAACTGTTTTTGTCGTATTGTTTTTCATTTTTGTATTTTTGTTGACGGAAATTCCTGTTATTTATAATAAACTTAGTAAGAACCACACGTTTTGCGATTTAAAAGAATGACTATTTAAATGAGAATAAACTTTTATTCGTTATTTAAATGGGAATGAACTTTCATTCTGCAATAAAATATCGTTTCCTTACATTCTCGCGTAATACGCAGCCTCTAAGAGAGGTATTTTGAAAGGGCGCACTAAAGTTGGCCATTACAATACTCTTTAAAAGTGCGACGTGATGCACAATTCATTGCACAATATGGTCACTGGTATATCAGAATTTACTCAAAAACTATTTTTTCTTTTAAATTTGGCCTATTTCATGTAATTTGCTGCCAATATTTGACAGGTGGATAATAACTGTCAATCACAACTCTTCTTGTATAATGGACAGCTCAACGCAACACGTTTCGACTTAACATGCAGCCATCATCAAGAAAATAAGACACAAAAGAAATTATTATGTAAGTTGTAGAGTTACTAACAAAATAATTTCTACAGTAACTTATAAAATAATTTATTTTGTGTCTCATCTTCCTGGTGATGGCTTCATGTTAAGCCGCAACATGTTGCTGCAAACTCTCCAGTATACAAAAGATGTGTGATTGACGGCTATTATCCATCTGTGTATCTTCATCAATACGTGATATCCGATATAAAAAAAAATATGCCAATATTTTAGTTTAAGAGTACACCTTAGACAGACGTGGAAGTGAGTGACCAGCTTCACCTTCC
>Ga0123355_10010163_pt1 | contig 14388 bp, 11 predicted proteins | sample TergutEmb28metaG_3_FD_89872 | JGI IMG/M metagenome (GOLD analysis project Ga0123355, IMG submission 89872) | Embiratermes neotenicus P1 segment gut microbial communities from Petit-Saut dam, French Guiana - Emb289 P1 | ecosystem: Host-associated > Arthropoda: Insects > Digestive system > Gut ...
GAGATGCTGGACTTCGCTCGACATGTAGGTGGTGCCGACGACCGTCAGGGGATGACCGTCGACTTCGAAATCGTTTCGGTTCACGCTGAGATGCGGACCGGAGCGGAGATAGGCCTCGTCGCGAATCCAGAAGGCGGAGTGATAGATGGCGCGTACATGGTCGTCACTCATCAGCCGGGCCTCCACGATGTAGAGTCCCTTGCCATGAGGAGCCGGCAGTGTGACCGGCGCATCGGGCTGGAGCGCGGCAGTGACCGTCGAGCGCTCGGCGGGCTCGAACTCGGAGAAGGTATTGACCTTGAGCGACAGAGAGCCCTTCGGCGGCTCGGCGGCATGCCAAATCACTTGCAGTTGAACTGGTTCCCCCGGCAGATAAAGGGGAAAAACCGGGCGCACCGTGAATTCTTCCCCGCCTTCCAGGCTGCGGTGGACCAGCGATTCGAGCAGGTTCGTGTTGTCGAAGAATTCCGGTCCGAGTTCCGCGTTTACCAGGATCCAGCGGCCGCCGTCGAATCCGTTGCGATAGTGATCGATTTGAATGACAGGCGCGGACAGCTTGCGACCTTCTTTTGCGCCCCAGGCCAGAGTATCGAGTTTGGCATCGATGGAGCCGGCCGCGCCTCCGCGTTTGTAGAGATCAACCGCGCTCAGGCGGATCACCGGGCTGAAAGCCCGCTTCCATGCGAATGGCTGGAGCTGCAAGGTGAGTTCGGGATTGGTTTGAAATTCGAGGCCGTCCGAGCCCGGAGTCTGCTGATATTGATCGATCATGAGCGGGCGGATGAAGCGGACGCTGTAGTCGCGAAGATGCCAGCCGGCCGAATCGCGATAGGCGGCGCGGGTGAAGGGCATTCCTCCCAGAACCAGCAGGTTGCCGCCGCGATCGAGAAAGCTCTGGATGGCTCCCCAGGAGGTTTCCGGAAAGGCGGAACCGTAGGGAAGCACCAAAAGCCGCGTGGATGACGCTCGAAGCGCGTCCGGCAGCTGATCGGCCCCTGCTGCCTCTGCCTGTCGAGACAACGCGGTCAACTGGGTTGGGGCGGGACCGGCGGTATCGGCTGCGGGAAAGCCCGGCTCGCTGAATACGACGACAGGGGATGTGGCAACCTGAGCCATAAGCGAGATGGCGCTCAGAAACATCGAAATAATAGCGAAGACGACAAGTTTGTTCATGGTCGTGGCTGGCCGATAAAATGGAACTGTGAAGTGTCAGGCAAGCGAGGCGGACCTGTCAAACTTTCCGAAGTTTCTGTGTCATTCTGTGTCACTATTCCGAGTTTCCTTCACTGAACGCTGATGTTCTTCTCTTGCGATTCCGCGTGCTTCTTCATGCTGGCGTCCCACGCCGCCGCACGCTCTGATCGCTTTTAAGGACGTGCGCGTAAATTTTCCACGTGATCGCCGGATTAGCATGGCCGAGACGTTCGCTGACCACTGCAACCGGAACGCCCGCACTCAACATTTCGGAGGCATGGCTCCCGCTCGATAGCCCTGCCGCCGCCTGCCGACAACCGCGCCGACCCGCGAAATGGCAGCGCCCGCCGGGTGGACGGCTACGCCAAGACCGGGCAGGAGTAAGGACGCCGCTGCCGCCGCCTGCCGAACCTCTCATGATGCTGCCTTGAACACCTTCGCAGGATTTAGAATCCCAGCCATGCTTCGCACGCTCCGCTTCGTAGGATTCTTAATCGTCCATACTGTCATCGCACTTATCGGGACCGCGATTGTGGAACATGTAATCTGGCGATTGGTCCCGGCGCACTCGGTTGTCGGCATCCTGTGGAAGGAATGTATTTTGAGTGCGACTTGTGCCGCGTTGATTGGGTTTGGCGTGTGGAAGATATGGCCGAATTCGGCTGCGAAGTGGGTCTGGGTTCTTCCAGCACTGTGGTTTTCGTTTCATTCTCGGACGGTTTTGGTCGCGCCTCCGAGTTTTTTCGTGATTACTGTTCCTTTCGTTCGTGCCGCTTCCTATTCGACAGGGGCATACATTTCATCGCTTTTGATTTCATGAAAGTTCACCGTACATGCAGATTTGTATGTACACCGGCATCCCTGGAACTGTGTCAGCCTGTGTCACGCCCCGGGCAGGCGGTGAGTCGAGGCGTAATCAGACGCCATAAACAAAGGAGATGACATCAGGTGAGGCGAGGTGAGGCGGCCTGAATCGGTGCTGTACGGGCTGAAAGCCCGCTTCCATGCGAATGGCGGGAGTTGCAAGGTGAGTTCGGGATTGGTTTGAAATTCGAGGCCGTCCGAGCCCGGAGTCTGCTGATATGGATCGATCATGAGCGGGCGGATGAAGCGGACGCTGTAGTCGCGAAGATGCCAGCCGGCCGAATCGCGATAGACGGCGCGGGTGAAGGGCGCTCCTCCCGGAACCAGCAGATTGCCGCCGCGATCGAGAAAGCTCTGGATGGCTCCCCAGGAGGTTTCCGGAAACGCGGAACCGTAGGGAAGCACCAGCAGCCGGGTGGCGGGCGCCCGAAGCGCTTCCGGCAGCTGACCGGCCCCTGCGGTCTTTGCCTGGGAAGCGAACGCCGTCAACCGGGTCGGGGCGGGACCGTCGGTATCGGCCGCGGGAAAGCCTGGCTCGCTGAATATGACGATCGGGGATGAGGCGTCCTGGGCCATGAGCGAGACGGCACCAATCGGAAGAAACATCGAAATAATAGCGAAGACGACAAGTTTGTTCATGGCCGGGTCTGGCCGGAATTCTGACAGTCTGGAACTGTGAAGTGTCAGGCAAGCGCGCGGGCATGTCAAGCTAGAGAATCGATTTTGTAGAGGCTGGGCCGGGTGTGCCACGCAAAGAAAGTTGCGCCACATCGGGGCGCGGCGATGTATGATGACGGCGTTCCAGGATTGATTCGTCCCCGGAGGGGGATACCGAACTCATGGCAATCGCGTCTCAGAATACTTCCACTTCCAGGACTGTCTCGGTCGCGAGCACGGAGCAAAACTACGGCGCGGCTCTGGCTACGGTTACGACCCTTTTCTTCATGTGGGGCTTCCTCACCTGCCTGAATGACATTCTGGTACCGCATCTGAAGTCCATCTTCGATCTGAACTACACGAAGGTGATGCTGATTCAATCCGCCTTCTTTGGGGCCTACTTCATTTTCTCGATCCCTTCCTCCAAGATTATTGACTGGATCGGCTACCAGCGGTCGATGGTGGTTGGGTTGCTCACCATGGGATTGGGAGCGTTCCTGTTTGTGCCGGCGGCCAGCGTTCCCTCTTACCCGCTGTTCCTGGGGGCTCTGATTGTGCTGGCTGCCGGAATCACCTGCCTGCAGGTTGCGGCGAATCCTTATGTCACCGTGCTCGGGAAACCTGAGACGGCTTCGAGCCGGCTGAATCTCACCCAGGCGTTCAACTCCTTGGGGACCTTCCTCGCCCCGTTTTTCGGCGGCCTGTTCATTCTCACGGCAGCTCGAAACATGAATGAAATAAGAGCCTTGGCGCCGGACGCCCTGCAAGCCTACCGCTTGCACGAAGCCGCCACGGTGAAAACCCCGTATATGGGCCTGGGCATAGCGCTGGTCGTACTGGCGATGGCGATTGGAAGTTTCAAACTTCCCAAGATCGAGAATGCCCAACGCAAAGCCGGCGAGAAGGTAGACGATTCGATCTGGAAGCATCCCAATCTGATTTTCGGAGCGATCGCGATTTTCGTGTACGTGGGAGCGGAAGTTTCGATTGGAAGTTTCCTGGTGAACTACTTCGGCCAGCCCGAAATTGGCGGGCTTACGGAAAAGCTCGCGGCGGCTTTCGTCGCGTTTTACTGGGGCGGTGCGATGCTCGGGCGGTTCATCGGTTCGAATTTTCTGGCTGGCGCGAAGGTGAAATACATGGCCCTGGTGGCGGCCATCAGCATCGGGCTGATCTTGCTTTCCTACCCGATTGAACGCCAACTGCCGGCCGCATATCAGCCCGGAGTTCCCAACCTGACGTGGCTGGCATGGCTGGTGGTTTCGGGTCGTCCGCTGTTTGTGCTGGTGGCGATTGCTGCAGCGACGATTGCAGTGGTTGCGGCGATGCGTGGAGGCAAGGCCACTGCCCATACGGGAATCCTGCTTGCCATTTGCGCCTTATCCACGAGCGCGCTGGTAGCGGTCTCGATGCTCAGCACCGGGCAGGTCGCGATGTGGAGCATCATCCTGGTGGGGTTCTTCAATTCCATCATGTTCCCCAGCATCTTCACACTGGGGGTGGCGGAACTCGGACCCCTGACCGGCGATGGTTCCGGAATCATGATCATGGCCATCGTTGGCGGAGCGATCATTCCAGAGACGCAAGGCTGGATCGCCGATCATATTGGCATTCATCATGCTTTCTTTGTGCCGGTGATCTGTTACCTGTACATCCTGTTTTTCGCTCTGCGTGGGTCGAAGCCCAACAGCGAGCGGTACGCTAAAGCATAGTCTCCTGGATTTGCACAAAGGCGCAGGCGAACCGGGGTGTGTCGAATCACAGACAAAGACGCGGTGTTTGGCAAGATGAACGAAATTGGGGGGCTCGAATTAAAACGATTTAAAAGCTATGGTGCAATTAAAGAAATCTGGCCAAAGGCCGCAGGTAGTGACTCTCAAGGCAGTCGCGCAGCATTTAGGACTCACCCCAGGAACCGTCTCCGCGGTGCTGAACGATTCACCTTCGGCGCGTTCGATTCCGCTCGAAACCAAGAATCGTATTCGTGCCGCGGCGAAAGAGCTGAACTATCGGCCAAACTTTTTCGCCCGCACTCTGCGCAACAAGCGGACTTACACCATTGGTGTGATCGCCGAAGAGATTGGCGACTCCTATAGTTCGCCCATCATCAGCGGCATCGAGCAATTCCTGCGGCAGCGCGATTATTTTTTCCTGACGGTGGTCCATCGCCACGATCTGGCGCTTCTCAGCCGGTATGCGCAACTGCTGTCGGAGCGCGGCGTCGAGGGCATCATTACGCTCGACACCACGGTGCAGGATGCGCCCATGCTGCCGACCGTTGCCATCGCTGGACACAAGAGGCTCAAGGGCGTCACCAATATTGTGCTCGATCACGAACAGGCTGCCGTGTTGGCGTTGAATCATCTGAAAAATCTCCACCACCAGTCGATTGCCTTCATGCGGGGAAATCCGGTGAGTTCCGATTCCAAGGATCGATGGGACGCGATCGCGCGGGTCGCCGCCGAGACCGGCGTAAACATCGACCCGGAATTGACCATGCAGATCGACGCCGACGATCCGACGCCGATGCTCGGTTATCCGTTCACCAAACAACTGCTGGCGCGCAAGAAGCCCTTTACGGCGCTGTTTGCCTACAACGACATTTCGGCAATCGGAGCCATTCGTGCGATTCAGGAACACGGCCTGCGTGTGCCGCAGGATATTTCGGTGATGGGTTTCGATGACATTCCCGGCGCCGCCTTTCACAGTCCCAGCCTCACAACGGTTCGCCAGCCGCTGAACCGCATGGGGGAAGTGGCGGCCGAGGCCCTGCTCGATCGAATCGAAGGACAGAAGGAATATCCTTCCGACATTGCCATCGAACCGGAGCTGGTGGTGCGGGAATCCACAGCCGAGGCTCCCGGCTCCTGTTAGCATCGCAAAGAGCGCGATTCCCCGATATTTGAGGAGTTGCGCCACTTGTGCATGGCAACCACCGACGCCGCAACTTCATCGACATCGGCCCGCGCTCTTACCCTCGCCGCCTGCATTTCCTTCGTACCGATCGGGATTGCGAACGTGCTTCTCGGTCCCATGCTTCCCACTCTCTCGGCGCGCTGGTCGCTCAACTACGCCCAGGCGGGCGCGCTGTTCAACGCCCAATACGTCGCTTCGACGTGTGGGGTCGCAGTTTCCGGCTGGATGGCTTCGCGCTGGGGATTCCGAACGGCAATGAAGGTCGGGCTGGTGCTGGTGTCGGCGGGGCTCGCGCTCCTGCTGGCAGGCCCGATGATCGCGGGCGTTGCCTGCATTGCCGGATCCGGGGCGGGGCTGGGCGTGGCGGTCCCCGCCGCCAATCTGCTGGTGGCCGATGCGAATCCGGGGCGGCGCAGCGCCACCCTGAATTTGCTGAATGTGTGCTGGAGCCTGGGGGCGGTGGCGTGTCCTTTCCTGGTCGCGATGGCGGCGAAAACCGGCCACATTCAGCTCTTCCTGACCGGCGTGGCCGGCTTGTTGCTGCTCATTGCCCTGGGGATCGCTTCGATGCCGGCGTCGATTGTCGAACCGGCTGCGACATCCCACAAAGCACCAGTCCTTCCGCTGATCCGAACCAAGCCGCTTGCGTTCGTGTCTCTCGGGGCGCTCTTCCTTTTGTACGTCGGCGTCGAAAACGGATTCGGTCAGTGGATGGCTACCTATGCAAAAAGCCTTGGCACTCTGACCCTGCCTCTTGCCCTGGCAACCCCATCGTTTTTCTATGCAGCGCTCACCCTCGGCAGGTGGCTGGCGCCCTTGTTGCTGCGTCTGGCAGGAGAAGTCGCACTCGTGCGCCTGGGACTGCTGTTGAGTTCGGCAGGTATGGTGGGGCTGCTCCTTTCGAGTGGATTCGCCGGCGTTTTGGTCAGTGCGTGCGCGGCTGGATTGGGACTGTCGTATGTTTATCCGATCACGATTGCGCTGTTGTCGAGGGAGTTTCGCTCCGCCCGGATTGGTTCGTTTATGTTCGTGTTGTCCAACATCGGCGGAGGCATCCTGCCGTGGATTGTCGGAGTTTGCTCGACGGAGTTCGGCACGCTCAAGGCCGGATTGCTGGTGCCATTTCTGGGTTGCGCCGCGATGTTCGCGCTCTATTCGGGGAGCTGGACCCGGTTCTCGGTGGAGCAGCCGGAGTTACCCAGTTAGAAGCTTTCGGCTGGCTCGGCCAGGCGTCCGGGCTCGGACCAGCCTGGCTGCCAGGCGGGACAGACGCACCATTCGATAGAGCGGAAACAACCGCCGCGGCAGGCGAACCGCGGCCCATTCGCCGGGGCCGGGTGTGAAGGCCAGCCGGCTGAGGAAGCGCAGTTGATCCGCGGGGCGTTCGCGCAAAGCGAGCATCAGACGAAAGTAGGCCAGCGATTCGACCGGATGCGTAGACTCGAGCTTGACGCGCCTTTCGATTTCATCCGCCAGTTCGGACGCAGCGGAGTCCGGCGGGAGATTGGCTTCCGCGGCCGGCGGGATCGGTGCCTCCAGCAACCGGTTGGCCAGCAGCAGGGTGACACGCAGGATGCGGACGATGCCGAGCGCCCTCGCCTCCGATCCGATTGCCTGCCAGTTCAGTGTCCAAGAGCCCATGATCCGCTCCAGGTCGCACGCCCAGATCAGGCGCGCCCAGACGTGCTTCGCGGCATGCAGGGCGAGCATGACAAAAAGGTCTTCCTCGCAGGGTGTCTTGATCGGATAACCGGCGACTTTGACCCTTGCTGCGTCCTGGAACAAGCTGTCCATGTCGAAATCGACTGCATAGAACCTGGGCTGGATCGCCCACTGCACTTCGAGGAGATTCGGTCCGGCGGCGCCATCGAAAACGTATTCATATCCTGATCTCAGATAAGCCTGCCCCTCGACATCGGAAAAAGCCAGTTGCGGCGTGTAGCCCAGATCTCGCACGGCTTCGCGAATCCGCGGCAGATCCGGGGCGCGCACGAGCAAGTCCAGGTCCCCGGATTGCCGCAGCGCGATGTCGCCGTAAAGCGCTTCGGCCAGGGCGAGACCCTTATAAGGCATGACCTCGATTCCTTTGGTGGTGAGATGATCGACGATGCGGATCAGCTCCCGCGACAGCAGCAGCGACTTGTGCAGATTTGTCTGAAAGCTCTGCTCGAGTCGATTGGTCTGCTCGGAAGGGATCAGTTCAGGGAAATTGAACAGGGTTTGACAAAGAAGCGGCTGCACCGAGTGGCGATGCGCGAGATCGAAGAGAGCCTGCCAGCGAACAGGTGAAGCGAGCAGACCGCGAATGCGCTCTGACTTGTGCTGCTTATTGGAGGCGGAACACGCGGCCCGCAACAGAGACCACTCGGGTTCCAGTGTGGGGCTGGTTCCGGGCGCATGGGTGAAACGGTCGAACAGGACGGGAATCACACAAGCGCTTCGGCGGGTGTGGTGGCCGGTGACGTCATCGGACGAATCTGGACCAAATTTGCCGGGAGCAGGTTTGCGGCCGTGCGCTTTTTGGCCAGCATGTTCGCCGACAGAATCCCGGTGCGGGCGAAGGACTTTTCGCAATCGAGCGACGATGGCCCGCGCATGTTGCCCTCCATGTAGGCGAGTCCGGGACAGCGTGTGCAAGTGCCCACATGCGAGCATGAAGTGCAGGTCGTGAGATCCTTCAGGCGGATCGAGCGCACCTGATTCATCTGATCGGAATGCCGCCAGATGTCGATGAACCGTTGCTTGCGGACGTTGCCGGTCGGAAGCGGAAACTGCACGCAGGGAAAAACATCGCCATAAGGCGAGACGTAGCACAACGTGTGCCCGGCGCTGCAGGGCAGGGCGGCGAGCGAGTTCTCGTCTGTCGGGCCGGGGATGGCGCAGAACTCGTCGACATCCCCGACCAGGTTCTGGTCGCGGAAGACTTCGCGCAGCTGGTCGGGTCCGACGCCCAGACTCAGGACGGAGCGGTTGCCGTCCATCATGGGGGTGACCGTCGGGTCGAGGACAAAATCGATGCCGAGTTCTGCGGCCAGCGCCCGAACTCCGCGATAGTCCTGGACATTCCGGACCATGACCACATTGGCGAAGATGACGCGCAGGCCTTGCGACTTGAGAAACTTGGCGGCGTCGATCGAACGCTTCAGGGACCCCGGCACCAGCGTGATGGCGTCATGCACCTCAGGCCGGTGGGAGTAAATGCTGATCTGGATCGACTCCACGCCGATCTCGCGGAGCCGCGCCGCCTCGCGCTCGCGAATCATGATCGCGTTGGTCTTCAGCTTCACTGAGAAATGAAGGTCGTAGCGCGCATACTCGAGAATCTCGAAGAAATCCTTGCGCAGGAATATCTCGCCACCGCTGAAGGTCAGGACAAAAACCCCGGCGTCGGCCATCTCTCCGAGAACCCGCTTGATTTCCGCGGTCGTCATCTCGCCATGATCATCGTGGTCGAGATAGCAATGAACGCAGCGCTCATTGCAGCGGTAGGTCAGGTCCATGTGGACGCCGAAGGGGATGTTGTTGGCCAGCGCCTTGGCGGTGAGCTCCTCGAGCAGTCCGCTCATCGCGAGCCTCCTCGCGGGTTCCGCTGCGGGATCGGCTCTTCGGAAATCTCGAGGATTTCATGACCGGCGAGTTCGCGCGCCAGAGTCTCAGCGTCCCGGAAGGCTTCGGCGGGTTCAACCTCGAATTCGGTGCAGATGCGCAGCTTCACGATTTCCTCGAGCGGTGTGGCGCCATCGGCTGCTTGCCACAGGATGGTCGCCGTCTTGTTGAGAGTGAACAGGGTGGAGTCCCGGCCGGACATGATCATCATCTCGCCATCGAGACTGCGCGCAGCCACCCGCGGATTGCGTGCGACGTAAAGCTTGCTCATCCAATCAACTCCCAGACCCGCGCATCGGGCACAAACGTCAGCCGCGCGACCGGCACACGGCTCACGAACGCAAAGGCTGAATGGAACGCAGCCTGCACCAGTTCCTCATCTTCGGCGAAAAACAACAGATTCGCAAGCAGAGAGCGCGCCGCTTCGCCCGGAGCCAGGGGATCGATTCGGTTCTCGCGTCCTTTGGCCAATAAATACAAGGTGCTGATCGGCGCCGAGACATTCTCGCCCACCGTCCGCAATTCTCCGGCGAACGGGGTGCCAAAGGCCACATAGCCGGCATCCCTTTTGCGCACGTACGAGATTTCATCGGTCAGGAGGGTGACATCGGGCGGAGCCAGGCGCGAAATCGTGGTCTTGCCTGCTTCCGAGGCTCCGGCAAACAGAAACGCCTTACGGTTGCGGACGGCGCTGGCGGAATGCAGAAGGAAGCCTCCCTGGCGCGCGAGCGCAAGCGTGTGCACGATGCGGAGCACGGCGTCGATGGAGTAGGGGTTCGCGCTCTGGCGAATCCAGCCCCGGCGCGCCGAAGGCTCCCACTCAGCTCGAAAATCCCCGCGCGTCAGCGACCAGCGCCCAAAACGGTATTTCACCTGAACCGCGGCATCGGGGTCGGCGAGGGCGGGAGGAGCAAGTTCGACATCGAACTCGATCTCGGCGTCTTCGGAATGGCTGAGAAAGCCCGAGTAGCGGTTCTCGAGCAGCTCGAGGAACACCGGATCGCTGGTGTTGACGCGCACCGGCATTCCCCCGATTTCAATCACGAGGCTGACAGTCGCGACGTCGGTGGTTTCAGGTGGCAAGGAAGGCCCCAAATTGTCTTACTACGGTTAAGTTTGCGAGGCTTGCAGCAGTCCGTGTAGCCTCACGATAACACGAGCCGCAACCCCTGAACGATACACGATTTTGCCAACCCAACGTTCCACCGTGCGGGAGGTCTGGCGCGGCAGGATGTATTCCCTGCCTCTTACGATGGAGGCGACCCTTCCCAGCACTTCATCCTCGCTAATCGGACCATCTGGTGCCGGCATGGCATCGCCCTGCGTCACCAGCCAGGAACCGGTCGGATTGTGGCTGGCTACAACCCGATGCGCAAACAGCCTGCGGTCGCGCGCGAACAGAACGATGTCTCCGTGGGCAACAGCAGAAACGGGGGTGCGATGGATCACCAGCACGTCACCAGGCCGAACGGCGGGAAACATACTGCAACCTGTTACCTGCAGACGCAATGTTCCATACGAGCGCAATACGTCCGCTGCCAATTCGCACTTGACGGCATGTGTCTCGGTCGTCATCGAACCGATGCAGTCGCTAAGAAGTGTGAGGAAGCCCCCTGCAGTTTCCTCCGTGGCCGGGGGCTTTGCCGCACGACAGGGCTGTAGTCACAAATACCTGCTCGAAGCGGAACGAAGGCTTCTCGTACGGCTTCTTATTGGTTACCGGAGTGCGTGGCTCTTCAGAAGGAATCTGCTTCGTATCCATTTTCGAGATCCTGCCTAATTGAGTGACGACTGGGAAACCTGCATGGCGCAGCCGCCCGTGCCGCCGGATGTTGTACAAGCATTGTTGCCGAGGGTGAAAAAGTATACTTGAGAACCCCCGACCGAAGTGACGATGTTATCAATGTTAATACCACCGGTGCCTCCTGTCACCGTGCGCCCAACATTCGGCCAGGGGCCGACGTTGATCCAGGTGACACCGTTGTCCGTGGTTGTGCCGCCGATGGTGGTATTCCAGGCGGGAGCGGCCCCGCCGGATACTCCGCCGGCGGCTGTGACTTGAATGTTGGTTCCATCGTTGATGCGAGCGCGCGCGGCGTAGGTATGATTCCCGGCCCAGTGCGGCAGGGGGGTCACCGAGGTGGGCCCTTGATTGGTCCAAATGACAGTGCCATCCGCCGTCGTGCTTCCGGCTCCGGTAGACCAGCCAGGCTGGGTTCCCCCGGACGTGCCGCTCGTAGTCGCAGTCTCGATCGCCGTATTCGTGCCGTGCAGCACCAGGATTTGTTGTCCCTGGGCGAAGGTGGTGTTCGCCGTCCACGGCAGGGAGACGAAGTTCATCAGGCAGCCCTGGTTGGCACAGGGACGGCCTTGGTTCTGGACGCTAAAGAACAGCAATTCCGCTTTGCTCACGCCGATGTTCGGGTTAGGAAAATCGGTGACGGGCGAACAGGGCGGATTCTGGCCGGCGGGTGTCAGAGCCGCGACTGCCACCGATGGGCCCAGAGAGCCCGCGGTAACCGGAATTCGATAGAGTGTGGGGCCGGATCCGGTGTTGCCGCAGACATACATATTTCCCGTACCGCCTGCCGAGTTGAAGTAGGCATTGTCCAGTCCGCCAAGATACAAGGGGTTCGGGTTGGGCAATGTTCCGAATTTCACGCTCTGGCCTGCGGTTGTCTTTATGCCGCTGCTCGCAGCCGCGAAGTTTGTGGGCAAGACATAGACTGCGGCGCAGGCCACGCCGTTGCAGGCCGTCGAGCCGTCACTCGAAGCAAACGCGTAAACCAACCCCCTCGTCTGATCGACGATCGGGCTTTCTACCAGACCGGTGCCAAAATCCAATTGCGCGGACCGTGTTACCGCGCCGTTTGAGGACGCAACCCTGTAGAAGAACCCGCCCAAATCGCCTACAAACACACTTCCGGATGCGGGGTCGTAAACCGGGCTGGCGAGTGGATTGGGATTTCCCGGATTTAACCGCTTGGGGAATCCACCGGTGGTGACCTCCGTGGGATTGCCATTAAATAAGCCCGTCAGCTTGACGAGCCAGCCGGTTTGGCCTCCTACCCATCCGACGTCGCCCGCGTAGTCATAGAACATTGACGAGGTTGTGTTGTTGAATGCCACATTGCTCCCGTCTCTCAGGAAAATCCTGGTCATGCACGGGGCGGTGCAAGCACGGTAGTTCGCCGCGGTCACTAACTCGGGTTGGACCGGTCTCGAAACGGTTTCCGTGGTGGAAGCTTTCCACTTCAGCAGGATCAAGGCGCCGAGCCGGGCGCCGGAAGTCTGCACAAAGGCGACCTGGGTTCCATCCAGCGAAATGACGGGCGATGTAAGAATCAACCCGTTGCTGGTGTCATAAGCCCAGTAGACGGTCGGCACCGTGCCGGAGCAACCGCTATAGATGTTCTGGTAGGCGACCACGCTGGCCTGGGTTGCCGAACCCGTGAGGCCAGTGCTGTAGACGACAAAGTCGGGGGTCGTGGCGCTGCCGCAGTTTGCGGTACTCAGGCTGAAGCTATAATTCGCGGGATAATTTCCGCTGCCGGGCGCGGCGTTGGCACCCAGATTTTCCGACCACAGGCCACCGCTCCGGGCGTGCTGAACGGCTTCGTCGAGCTGCCCGGAAATGTCATTGCCGGGATCTGCTCGGAGAGTCCGTTGCAGCTCGCGGCGATAGAGCTGCTGCCAATAGCGGGGGTCCCTGCCAAGTTCTCTCGCCTGGTCGTCGGATCGAGGTCGCGAAAAAATGAGGTGGCTGTGGCTCCAGTCCGTCGGGACGCCCGTGTGATAGGGCATCTCCTCCTCACCTGGCTTGGCATTGCCAGTCAGAATCCATCCCAGAATCACCAGCGCCAATACTCCTGCGCCAAAACTGACGAATCGCGTGGCGGTACGGTTCATAGCTTCTCGACTCCATGGCTCGCGAGGTGCGGAGGTTTTGCGGGCTGCGTTAAAATTCGCTGTTGTTTAAGGGGTCCCTCACTTCCCTCCAAAGCACACGGAATGGCTCTCGGTTCGATGCGTTCTCGCCGGTCGGCCGTTCTATGCGCATTGCTCGAAGGCACCCGGTGAAAGATGGACGTGGTGCTTTCCACGGGCTGGCAGGGTCGCCCGAAAGTTTACTCTTTCCCGGAGAGAGGCGCAAACAATTTTGCGCCCGAAATCCGCGCCGTTGTTGGAGAATGCGGCGCTGGAAATCCCGGGTTGGCCGGCTTCGCCGGTTGCCAACCTCGCCATTCACGAATTTGTCGGTAGCCCTTACAATGGGAAAAACACCCCTCCTTGATGGTTTCAACAAAGGGAATGGCGGACCCAAGGCGAATGCCTTAACGGGGGCTCAGCGAAATCGTTGGATGGATACGAGGCAGTAAGAGAAAGCGATATGGTTCAAGGCGTGCACACCCCTGACGTCAGCAGTGTGTTGACGCGTGAAGAGATAGCAAATCTGGCAGCAGAAGGCGGGCAGTCGGCGGAGACGCTGATGAACGTAGTGGCCCTCATCGCCAAGAGGTTCCACACCGACGTGTGCTCCGCCTACCTGCTCGAGCCGGACCGCGCCAATCTGGTTTTAGCCGCCACCGTGGGCCTGCGCCGCGAGTGTGTGGGCAACCTTCGGATGGCTGTGAGTGAAGGCCTTACCGGGCTGGTCGCAGAACAGGTCGAGCCGGTTGCCGTCAGCCAGGTGAAGAACCATCCCCGCTTCAAATATTTCCGGGATTCCGGTGAGGATGCCTACCACTCGTTTCTTGGAGTACCGCTGATCGACCGCGGCATTCTGCAGGGAGTCCTGGTGGTTCAGACGATCGAGGCTCGCGTCTTCACCGCAGAAGAGATTCAGATGCTGACCGAAGCCGCCAGCCAGGTTGCACCGATCGTCAGTGAAGCCCGCACCCTCGATCGTTTCATTGCTCCATTGCAGGAGCGTCTGTGGGCACTGGCCCGCAATCTTTGGTGGAGCTGGGATCACAATTCGGCGAGTCTGTTTCTGGATCTCGATCCGGCCCGCTGGAACGAACTCAACCACAATCCCATCGCGCTGTTGAGCGAGATCCCCCTGGCCAAGCTCGAGACCCGTGCTGCCGAACTGATGCTGCACAGCCGGGTGAACTACGCCTATCGGCGGATGCTGGAATATCTCGAAGC
>Ga0123355_10010164_pt1 | contig 14388 bp, 4 predicted proteins | sample TergutEmb28metaG_3_FD_89872 | JGI IMG/M metagenome (GOLD analysis project Ga0123355, IMG submission 89872) | Embiratermes neotenicus P1 segment gut microbial communities from Petit-Saut dam, French Guiana - Emb289 P1 | ecosystem: Host-associated > Arthropoda: Insects > Digestive system > Gut ...
CCGTGAGCATACCTGATTTGAAGAACAGAATTACCGCGGCTGTGGAGACCATCACACCTGACTTGCTGAGCAGAGTATGGCAGGAATTGGACTATCGCCTCGATGTGTGCCGTGTGACGAAGAATGCACACATCGAACATTTGTAGGTATGTATCATAAACTTGTTTAATTACTCTTTCATTTCTACTAGTATTGATAATTCTGTTCACCATACTTGTGAATATAATCAACTTCAAAACCGCTCCAATCATTTTGATACACCCGGTATTATCGTTATTTCCTGTCAAAAGCAGGCAGTGCAACACAAATTTGATCTTTTGGTAAAACAAATGTATATGTTTTTAAAAGTAAAGTGTCCATGTTTCCGCTTAAAAATCGTATGATAACCCACAGCAGAATACAACAAAACAGACATACGTGTACACGTTATTATACCACGAGGCTTTGGTACACAGTAGGCTGTAAACATATACAAGGATAATATGATAAAAATATTATGCAAATTTACTGCGAGATATGAGATCTAATAACCTTTAATGAAATTTTACAATTTTAGTATTTTTCTATGTTTATATTTTATAAGCGTAGACTGATAATGGCTTTTTAAGGTGGCGTGTGATATTTATTGTTAAAGACAAGAGAATTTGCTTCATGAACAAATCAAAGTAGTGTAGGACTATCCGATTTTGACCAGAAATAGCCATGTAAGAATTTAAAACATGTTGGTAATGCCTATATATGATAAAGATTGGCGGGTGGGGTGAAAGGAACAGGGAGTCAGCGCGGAATATTCAATGGTTGGTCTTTGGTTTGGCGACGTGGCAAGCTCCTTATCGGCTGTTGATGAAAAGAGTTACATATCTCAGTGCGAAGACGTTCTTTGTCAAGAAACTCCCACATCATAGACCGCGGCTGCAGTTAAGAACCTGATTGCGTGGAACAGACTCGCCCTTGAGAAGTTATGAAAGAGAGGGAAGTGTTTTATTTGAATACGCCGCCAGTTTCTGAAATGAGATACATGGCGTAAATGGTAGATGAGTGAAACGCGGTGGAATTACAGAGCAGAATCGAAGTTGAAGCTAATGCACAAAAGACTTCAAACACCAGCACCAAGTTTTTGTAACCCTAATTCCGACAACCAACGTTTTATTCGGAGAAAACCCTTTCTCTATGCCAGTTTAAACACTATAAATCTCACATGAACTGGGCTGGAATGCACCCGAGGCATCCGCAGTTAGAGGCCGGTGACTAACCGCGCTGGCCGTGGCACGCCCTTGAGAAATTAAGAGTTGCTCAGTCCATGAAGGAATTTTACTCATTTTATGAATGTGAATGTTCATTGCCACGTTTAAAAGAACCCGCCACTGGACCTTATCCGAACGAGACGAGTCCATTCTACGCCCTCTCATCCTCTTTCTTTAAAAGCCATCATAATATTATCCTGCGATCTAAGCTGGTCTACCAAGTCTTCACTTTCCTTATGGTTTTCCTACGAACATTCTGTATGCATTTCTTTTCTGTCCTTCGTGTGCCACATACTGTACCCGTCTCACACACATGCATTTGATGATCTTACTGACATTTGGAGAAGACTAAAAATCACGAAACTCTGCATTATGCAATTTTCTCCACCCGGTAAATCGTTACATTTTTTCGACAGTGCATTACATAATTTCCCTTTGACCTTGTTTTAGTTTATAAAAAGTAATACAGTAGGCTTTTGAGATGGTCGTGTTGTGTGTGTTTAAACGTTGAACTATGTGACTTATTTTCACGAAACTTGGTATGAGAAGATCGAAATTTTCACTTTTTCCTATTCCATAAAAATATGGCGGACTTGAGAGGCTTGAGAGGCTTGAGAGGCGGGAGCAAGCCTAGCGATACTTACTTTTAGGTCTTAAAATGATGTGTAGTGATTAATATTTTCGTAGAATGCGGGCGTGTGAGAATGTTTTTATTGGAGCTAGGTGTGTGAAATTTGGTAATGGAGATAGCTCGTAAACATAGTTGTGGTGCACATACTCATTATATGTAAGTCAGTCATTACAAGCATGGCGACGATATGAAACTTTGGGGTTATATTCGACAAATTTGAATTGTTTATTCGTTATTTTTAGATCTAGTCAGCAGTACACACACCGTTCTATGGAGTGTCATAGATATTATTTTATCGGGAATATTCAGTAGTGAACCGAAATTTAAGTAATTTTCTTTGTTGTTTGTTAGATCTACACTAAATCGAAGAGTATTTCAGATAGACGTTTGTGTCCTAGTAATGGGTCTATCTGTATTTTCGTTGTGTGTAGCTTCTTTACGATATATGTGTTTTGTTCATAAGAACTCTTCTCGACCGACCTGTAAGGTCCTGCTTTAGTGTAGTTGTTTCTTAAAGGATTGCTGGCGTCAGTTACGGACGGTTCATGGCATGCGTTGTAGGTTAATCTGTCAACGTTTATTCAGGACTGTTGGTGATAGGTAAGAAGGGGGAGATTTTAATAAGAAAACGTTAGCAGCGGACAACGGACGCTCCCAATCCAGTGAGAATTCAGTCGCGTACGAGAGTAGTGTAAGTAGGAGTACAGAGAAGTGACTGTGTCAGTTTCCTAGAAATGATCTAGTTGTTTTACTGGATATAGCGCTCCATTATTTTATATCAAGAATAAATTGAGTAAATAAAGCAACAAATAAAAAAAGAAATAATTAAAACTATGTGTGATTCGGTGAACCACACCCGTTTCCCGAAAGAGGATCACCTACCAGACTCAGCGCGTCGGGACAACGAAGTTACGAAGGGTTATCGTGTGGAAATCATGGTTGTAATTCATTTTGCTCGTGAAAAGCAGCATCATCTAGTGAACATGCCATGCTTAAAAGCCCCAAGGAAATCTGGGATAATGACGTCACGTTAAAGAGCTGTGACTGACGTTATAGTGGGAAAATGTTACGCAATAATTACGTCATATGGATGTTCTGACGTTACCACCTAACCATTTAAAGAACAGTACTAGCCGGGCTTCTGCTGGAAGATCCAGTTCGTAACTAATTATAAACATATTCTGTCTGTTGTAACAAGACTGCAAATGGTATATCCCATGACGTATTACAGACTTTTAACAAGGCTTTCTTTACCCTCGAAAAGTCATGCGGTTTTCCGGTGTGTAGCCTACATTTATTTATTCCCTTAAGAAAAGGACGGTCTTTCCAGCGCGGTTTTCCCGAAACTCGCAGATACCAAACAGCATTATGTGCAGATCTTATATTCCAGATTTTATGCAAATCGGGTAATAGGTGTGGTAAGTGTGGATAGCACTTTATGTGCGTCCCTAATTAAAGTGTATAGTTCTCCTGAAAATGTTCGAGTACTTAGACTTGTGAAACACACAGACACGCGTGCAATTCTTTCTATGACGTACAAAGTGTTCGTAATTGTTGTCCGACTTACACTGAAACTGGAACGTGTCGGAAAAAAATATGTAAAATTCCTCAGTAATGTTTTAATTACAATGCGTTTAGTAGTTGTGTGATTGTTAACGTGCGGACAGGGCAGACGAGCTTTGCTGAGATAAATGGCACATTGTCGCAACTTTCACTGCAAACGTGCACACGGAGGACCGGTTACGGTGACCGAACGGGAATCGGCTCTGGGTTTGAATCGATTTGGGGGAATTCGTCAGTGGTTGACCAAGGCTTATCAAGTTTAATTGCCACCTTATCGTGTAATTTGGACGTTTCAAGTTACTATTAAGCGAAATAAATTGTTCTGTCCGTGTTTCTTTAAGCGCATAGGTTTATAACATCGATTCAGTCTATCGTACAGCCTGGTATACTGTGGCACATTTTGTGTACCGTCGTTTTATAATTTTAATATTGCAGCTCCATACTTAACCCACTGTCAGACCACTTTACAGCCTGACGTATAAGCCTGTGTATCTTTTAACTGTAACCTCGGTTGAGGTATGAACGTTGAAATTGTATTTCGACACTAACACTAAGAACCCTAGACCAGTGTTTCTCAACCGCCGGGCCCTGGCATCAATTATATCGGGCCGCGAGAGGTTCTCCTGGAATTTGTCATTTTAGTTTTCTAAGCATTTTTCACGAATAAATGTTTTACAGTGGAAGTATTGTGAGGAAAAAAATATTCGTGAATGTGTCGAAAAACTCAGGCCCAGATGTTTGCCTGAGGAAACTACAATATGCTACAAGATTTCATTAGTCCAGTGATTGATAGCTAATTTAAATGTAATTTTATATTTGTCAACATGCCACACCGTATGCATAAGTGTACTAATACTCTTTATGATTATGCCATAATTAATTATTAATACGTACTTACGTTAGTTTAATGTATGAACTTAAAAAATGGAAAGGTATTTACGAGTAAATTTGTTGGGACTGGGCCCTCGTCTTATGAAAAAAGAATTTACCGGGCCGCGGTCTCACAAAGGTTGAGAAACACTGTCCTAGACTACTGATGCCTCTGATCCCCCTTACCCCTCCTCTCCACACACGGAAGTATAGAATTCCGTCCACATTTTTCTGCTTCTTTGTGTTACTAAAAGCCCGTGGTTCGTTTATCTCCGTGCTAGGAAACTTGCTGGTTGCTTTAAGTAAGTATTTTTAAAATGTCTGTTGATCACACTGACGCACAGTTTAAGGAATGTACTGGATTGCACTGCACGAACTCCAGCGTACCGAGTTCGAATTTCTCTGGATGTTTATCCTTTGTGTTGTGTTGTCTAGCGTAGACAGCAGTGTCAAGATTATTTAATTCGCTGTCACATGGACCGTAAATACGTTTGATTCGCAATTTCAGAGATATTTCCTAGTTTTAACAAGCCAGAGTGCTTGACATAATACGAGGAGGACGAATATGAGAAAAAGAAGACGATGGTGTAGGAGTGCTTAGAGTACCTTTCCACCAAGCTTTTGTGCTGCCCGCCCATGTGGTTGTTCTAAGCTTCGCGTCCTATTTTTTGCTTGGAAGTGTTTGGTGTAAGCCTAGAGAAGATCGATATTCCACATTAGTCAAATTCATAATTCCAAGAGCTACTGTGAGTCACGCCCTGCTCTATCCCCGTGTTCGCGTTTTAAAGACACGGACGTGTGTGTGCTCCGGCCTAGATAAGGGAACTGCTAGAGACCACCCACTTTCAGTGTCAGTTTTACCGCAACGGGAAGAAGAGCGACTCAAAGCGGGGAAAAAATGTTGGCCCGGACGTGGTTGCTGCTTGCTTGGTAATGCACGACGTCAATTATAGCGAATCTAAGAGCTGTGTCAGTGCGTGTGTTCTTACAACGCTGACAGTGAGATCTGATGACGATTGTTTGCTAGTCGGCTAATACAACAGACGATCTGTGACACAGACAACGGTGCTCCTCGTTCCTTTAACACAATAATTCACTGAACCCTAGAGATGCCTGGTAAGAACGATGACATTTCATATCTATCAGTGAATCAGTGTGACCGATATGCCGTGCTGTTTGCTGTGTCCTGCCGTGTGAAGTGCCATTTTTGTTCTTGTACGAATGTAAACCCGCCGTGTGCGTGTGGAACAACCTGACTTTTAATTATGGACGTCTTTTAATTATTCTCATCTGGATGGCAGTATTTGTAAACGCTATTGCGTAATAACTTTCAATTGGTTTCGTAATGGAAGATAGGTGTAACTGTTTTATATTAGTGTCAGTGCTGCAGCTGGTTACAGTTTGACAATATCCGCCATTTTTATCACGAAACTGTGTCAGTGCATATACACTATTAATTTGTGTTATGTAAACAAACATGAAAGAAGTAATATCGGTAAATGGAAAGGTGGCTATAAACGTTCACCGTAATAACCTGCAAGAGTGTGCCAAGAAAACGCTGAAGGCAGGGTGGGAGGTTAGTAGTCTGTCGAGTGATATATTTTATACTTATATTTAGTCTAAATACCACAACAATAATGCGGTGAGGCGGTGGTGGTGGTGGTGGTGGTGGTGGTGTTGGTGGTAGTAGTTGTAGTAGTAGTAGTAGTAGTAGTAGTTATTGTTGTTGTTGTTGTTGTTGTTGTACTTATGATCATAGTTTATGTTTTGATGCGACTCTGGCTGTATTTCAGACAATGTACCGTTTAATGATAGGATGATTAATGAATTGGAGGCCATGACCTTATTGAGGTACTCTGCTAGCATTTGTTTGGAGTGACTGACGGAAACCGCAAACAATCTTAGCTTAGCCGATGACCCGACAGAAAATATAAACAGACATCTCCCAATTAAACTTTTGTAGCGTTACCGATGGTGATTACACGGTCTTATCATACACAATTTTCTCCCAACTCGGCCTTTTATTTATTAGCATCAGGCGCTATAATTTGTTTCGAAACTAGGTCCTTTCTTATCATATAAGTATCACGATAAGGCGTCGGCGTCACTGGCAGGAAATTGTGAAGACTTTTCGAACCAATACTTAAGTTGCATTAAAACAAAAATGCTGTAACTGTATTACCAGAACGCCACAACACATATCATTTACGTACTCAGCTCCGATAATGCACACGCTTCCTTGCTTTAAAGACAGCTGATATTAATAACAGGAAACAGGTTGGTTAACTTCTTGCTTGCAAAACCGGTCGTAACTCTGCGCTGTAATATGTTGCTATGTGTCGCCGGCGACCTTCTGGATCTGCATTTACTGCGCATATTATTCTTTCTTGCTTATTGTTTATTTTACTTTTCCGCCCGTTCTTAAAATACAGCGTGTCGTTTTCAGCGTCTATTCTTGTCTTTGGGGAGAAAACTGAGTCTCGGATAGTTCGTTGCCTTGGTCCCATAAATCTTTTTCGTTGCACATGCAAGTAGCGACAGATTTGCGGGATGCTTCATTGTTATTCATTGCGGGTCACTCAAATAAACTGCTCTCTTTCGTAGCGGTAAATTGAATAACGTTATTGAAGGTAATATAGAGGGATGGATAGAATTGATGGAAAAGCGAGGAAAAAGACCTAAGGAGCTACAGAATGACGTTCAAGAAAGGAGAGGTTACCGTAAATTGAAAAAGGAAGCACTAGATCGCACTCTGTGGAGAACTCGCTTTAGAAGAGACTGTGGACCTGTCGAAGGCAGATAGCAGAGTAATTGACTTGAGGTATTTTGAGGCAAGAAAATTTAAAATTATATTTTCTGTAAAAGAAATGTAATTTTATGGGAAAGAGAACGCTAGTAAAGTCAGGTACTCTTTCTTGCCTACAATTTCTGAGTGTAAACTGCAAGCCTTCATATAAGTAAGTTTATTACCAGCAAAGTTCGCTCGTCCATAAACAGATAACCACTCCTACATGTTTTGCTATTATTTGTAGCCATCTTCATAGAGCATCAATTGTAAATATTAAAATACACAATGGTAATTTATCATTACAACACCAATATATAGTGTTGGCACTGTTAAAATTATGTTAAAATTATGTTAAAATTATTATTTTACACGATTGTTGTTAAAATGTTGTGCATTCAAACATCTTGAAAGAGTAAATTCCCTTCGAGTCTTGTCGTCTACTGCATGTTGTCAAATTGCGTGCATTATAGGACCAGTCTCTTGGTATTAAATTTATTTATGTATATCACTTGCACGGAAGATGTACAATATTATGTTTGTGAGTGTCAATGTTTCGTTCTTGAAATTAACACAGCAGACCACATTAGGAAATAGATGGGTTCAGTGCGGCTTACTTGAATAGAGTTACTGTTTGTACTGTACATGAGCGCAGTGTTAACTGCTTAATTCCCAGTGGCATCACTTGCTGAACCTTTAAAAACATTGCACTTTCGTCACAGAGTTTACCTTTTTTGTTTGTTTGTCTCTTGCGATCCTTACTGACAACACTGATTATTCCCGAACAGCATTAACAGAGCTGTCCTTAAGATTTCGATGGGGTTTACTCTGCTTGAGGTAAAGAATGGCTTTCTACATTGTGTATTAAAATGCTTGGGCATGCTTCAAGGGCGAGTTCTCCACATCAAAACAAAGAAAAAATTTCTCTTTAACATGTGTCCAGAAGTGAGTGTTTTTTGAGTTTGCTGAAAGATCACATAAAAAAATGCTCTCACTGTGTAACATCTCATATTCGCCTGACACAATACATCTGCAGCACATTTGAACTCGTATGGTTTTTCAAGTTACAGTTCACAACCAATGCCCAAAATGTCCTCCGCCTGAAGCAATGCACATATCGACGCGTAAAATCACGGACTGTCGCACAACCTTTTACAATTCCCTGGGCGGTTGCGAATGGTTTGACAGACACAAAAGTTACGTTTTTTAAGTGTTTGCTCATTTTCAGTTAGAGCTGAATGCACTATGGTTTTAAGTAACTCCATAGACAAAAATCTAAAGAATTGGGCTGTACCTCGAAAACAAAGTATTTGTTGCCAGCTATCGTTACACGGGAAAAAGACGTATTTTCGAATAACTGAATTCTGGACGTGCCCCGCGTTCTTTGGCATGGGCTCGGATTATATCCCCGGGGTATGTTACTGTGCAGACTCTGACACCCAGGTCAGCCCTTGTGGGATTTGTGGTAAAAATATAGGCACTGAGGCATGCTTTTCTCCCTATATTATAGTTTTACCTGTCAATTCTTATTCAACCAGCGTTCCCCTTTAATTCGTTTATCGTCTGGATAATGTACAGTGAGTCATTACAGACCAAGCTTCTACAAATACCAAGTCTTACCCGATCACGAGAATGAAAAATGTAGGAATTGTGGAGATATATTTGGATCCTCTAAATTATAGTAGCTATATGATGGTGAGTACTTAACATCCACGAAACTTTTCTCTGCGCGAGTATGAACAGAATTTTCTAGTTGAAGGAACAGGGGGTCCGTACGAATCACAAAACAGAGACATTTTTAAGCAACTAGTTTTCCTGATATGTTGTTTTGTCTATGTGACTGGAGAATATAAGTACAAACCAGTGCTATTGATGGCACACTTAAATCACATTTGAATGTAACTTGCTTCAAATGCCATATTGCTATATTTCGAAACCACTGACATTAAAAACTGCGTTCTGAATAGATTTACTTTTATCCTTCATCATTAAATGTTAGCCTGTGTCCGAATAGTTTCGAAAATACCATTACTAGTGACCTGACTTCTGGAATCACATATGAGCAAAATAGTTTACAATCAAAACAGTGACTGTAAAATTATTTCACCAAGACGCAATCTAATCAACATCACGAAACGAAAGGGTATAATATTTATCACAAAATGTAGATGAACACATCATTAGGAAAATTAAAAGTCAAAAGAAGATGATGAAGGGAGGGGTTTATTAAATATGTAAGGACAAAAAGTAATTTTTTAAACAGCCAGTCCCTACCGCGCAGTAAACACACTCCCTTTGGGTTATAAAAGGCAGTCAGTCAGTGTTGTATGGGGCAAACGTCGCAGTGTGTTGTGAGGTACATACTACAAAGGATACAAATACACTCCGTGGACAGAATTTAATATTTTGAATGTTGAACAAATTGGCACACAAAGCCTTAAACATTAAGCTTTAAAAGGTTAATTCGCGAAGGTTGAATATTAGCCACTGTGGGGAGCCTGAGCTAAAGACCTATGAAGTTGAACATGGCGAAGTGCATTTACTCTACGGAATTAAATTTTGCTTCTGCGCTAACTTGTCGGAACGTTGTTACAATTTTTTTTTTTGTAACTGTAAGTTTAAGACAATGGTCAGAATTGTTGTTCTTGTTGGAAAAAGTTTTTTTTTTTTTTTCGATATTACGGAGAGACTGACGTGAACTGGCTAGCGATATATAAAGTGGCTTTAACACAATTCATTTAAAAGCGTGTTTTGTTTCGTTCCTTCGTTCAAGTCAGTTAGATTTTTTTGTGTTATTAAGAGGGAAGTTTATGTTAGAAAGAATATTGCAAGTTGTGAATAAACAGCGTTTAATTTCATCCAGCGAAAGTTGTAGCAAATGGCACTGAATAGCTTGGGAAAACCTAGTAAAACAGCCTGGAAGCTTGGAACTTCGGAATGAGGAAAGGGCTTTTCATTTGTACTAATCTGAACAACGAATTTCTACTTACTTAGAATCTCCTACACCACGTTACGCATTTTAAATTCGAACGTAACTTGTATCCGGAAATACTTTTGACAGCATTCCTCACCTAACATTAGAATTCCTTCACCCCGATATCATACAGTTCAAACTCAGTTGCTACTGGTACACGCAAACATTATTGACAGCAATATCAGACAACCTTAGAATTTTCTACACCCTGATACATATTTTTAATTTCAATGTAATTTTTGCAGATAAATATTGTTGTTAGCAGCCTTCACCTAAAATTACATAGAATCTTCTATATCCTGATACAAATTTTTAATTTTAGTGTAATTGCGTGTACATATTGTTGACAACAGGCTTCCCTAACCTGTACCCTGATGTACAATTTGAATTTCAATGTCATTCGTACACATAATTGTTATTGACAACATTCTTAACCAATCTATACACCCTATATTAATGCAGAGAATATTTTTTGTCGCCGGCTCAATGATGCAGAGCGGGCGACATTGGCGGTCGCTCTACGGCGAGCAATCCGGCGATAAAATATTTTTTTGTATCATATAATACTAATACTGTCTTGAATGTAATTTATGAATGGACACGATGAAAATACACGAATGTTGTTTACGTATAAAGTGTGTGCACATACTAATGTTTTGAACAGCTTAAAAGATGGAAATTAAAAATTTCAGAAGTTTACAAACAGTGATGTTCTGAAAACGCGTAGTCCATTTTACGACTCATGCCACTCTGACCAATGCCGTTACATGGTGGTCATCACTTTCTGGGAATCCAGGACTAATCTTTTCTGTTTCAGTAGACACGACGAGCTCCACGCCGCACTTGCCTTACAATGTGGGGGCATGGTAATATGGCTGGATGTGCTTCAGTAAGTCGTTCATAAATATACCTTGTATAGGTATCAGATTCCGATCTTGGTTTTAAATTTACACTCTATTATTTTTTTAATTTTAATTGTAAATTTAAAATGTAAATTATTTAAGCTTTTCTACTAACCTAACAACATTCTTCATTTGTTTAACGAGGCTTTTAAGCTGTGTAGCTTCGCATTACAGAATGATAATGTGAGTGATTAATTTCCAAGACCAATATCTAGTGTAAGATATAACTTCGTCATTTTCTGAGGAGTCTACGGGGCAAAAATCTGTCATAATAGCTGGCATCCGGACCGAGATTTGAATTCAAGACCTCTGGAATATGGAGTACAAGTGCTAGCCACTTGAAATCAAAGCTGATGTGGGTTGTGCTGTTCTTTAACGCACCTAAAATAGTCGTTTGGTGTGTGAATGCCCCACATGAGGTGGCACGGCATCTGTTAGGAGCAACCGACAGTATTGATTTGTTCAACACCTACTCCGTGTTGGAGTCAATGGGAATGAACCAAGTGACATTTGTAACTTACTAACTCGCGCGATCCTTATCATAAGCAATAAGATCATGTAGTTCAATTGATGCCTTGTCAGAACTGTATAACCATTTGTTGTGTATATGCCATATGCACACTCCCAGATACGAGGCAGTATACACAGCGTGTTGTCAGGGGACTGTAAAATCACTCGTGTCCCCGTGAAGATGCCAAGCCAGATGTGTTGAATCTACATACTTCGTAGAAGGTTAAATTCTTGATGGGTCTGGGCCCGGTCTGGTTTTGGGTTTTTATTGCGTAGGCACCATGTTCAATTTCCAAACTTTTGTCGATAATAGTAACAGACGAATTGCGCCGTTTTCCTTAGCCTCTCCATGATAATGCCGAGTTATTGCCTTCAAGTAAGCCTAATATTTAGTTCCAAATTTCTCTTACACCCTATACACCACCATGTCATCTTATTCGATACTGCGTAAGCGAATAACTTGACGTCTGTTCAGCTGGTCAACACGGTTACTGCCTTGTATGTGACTCAAAGGAATAACTGCACTGTTCATGCAGTTGTGAAGTGTTGTTTGTTGTTCTGGTGTGTAATGCATTCATACGAATAACGCGAATTAAAAAATACATTTTACTGATCACACTGCATTAAGTATGCAAAATAAACACAGTCAGATACAACAATTTTATTGTACAACAATTCCGTTTTACGTAGTTCCGCAAGAATGTTGCGGTAACGGTGACCATCACGAGGCGAAGACTTTACACCAGTATATAGACGAAGGCATAGTTACCAATGAGAAAGGCCTCTTTCTTAAGCATTGTCATACTGATACGTATATATATATATATATATATATATATATATATATATAACAATTAGCAGCCTAGTCCATAACTGTGTTTATGGAATATATCTCTTATACAATGCGTGGAGAGAAAGATGCATCTCGTTGATAATACTTCCTTTATGCAAATTTTTAAAGGCTTCTCCTGATGATGGTCGTCGTGACTAAAACGTGTAGCGAGATCATATAAAAAGGATTTTTTTTACAATACAATTTTTGTATTTGTATTTATTTTGTAGATTGTGTCGAGAACACAACGGGAGATTACACAGTATTCAATTGTGAGAGAATACTGCTAGTTACAAATTAAGCTAAACAAGAATTACTATCTGAGCATTTATAAAATAGAATACTGATAAGCTGAGGGCCAAACAACCCGTACACGGCACAGCACGATTTCATCACTCGATGGTTAGTCTTAAAGTCGTGATGCCTTCTGACCTGAATATGGAAGGGGCAGTTCTTCTCGAAAGAAGTCAAAACTACAAAGACAGTAAACACCATCCATTTCTCAGAAATTCAAGGCGTGAATAATTTAAGAATTTAATTCTTATAACCAACAACGCTTTTTTTAATGTTTCTTGGTCTCATCTTGGTTTAATCTCAGGGGTCGTCGCCTACATTAAGTCTGTCGTTGTGGTAAAGGGTGTTCGTAAGTTAAATACAAGGTGAGCATAAATTCTTTTCCTGATTACAAACATTTATTACAAGAGAACTACTGTACGTGGAATACGTTTTTTTTCTTCAAAATGTAACTCAAGAAGTTTTTTTTTGCAACACATTAGTACACTTCAACATGTGCTCCTTTTGTTGCACGGAGAACGTCTAATCTATAATCATCTTCTCTCCACGTGTTCTCCAACATGTCTTCGGTTATTGTAGCAAAAGCGTCTTTTATTCTTGCTTTCAGATTTGTAGTATCTGGAACTGGTATCGAAAACACTTTGTCCTTAACATACCCCCCATAAAAAGAAGTCAAAAGGGGTGATATCTGGCGATCGTAGTGGCCAGGGTGTCGGACCATCTTTCCCAATCCACCTGTTTGGAAATATTGCATCCAAAAACCAAATGTTACAATAAACACATGACATAAAATTTTAGAAACTAACTTAAGTAGTGATAAAAAATATGTTCGTATTCCACGTAGTTTTCTTGTAATAAATGTTTGTAATCAGGGAAAGACTTTATGCTCACCCTGTATATTTTGGTTCACAAATTTTCCCCACCCCCGAATTCTCATAATGTATACCTAATTTTACGTCTCGTGGGCCCAATACCCTTTATCGCCTCGACATTCTGTATGCAGAGTAATGTAAACTAAATTCTAGTTCTGGCCACAGTACCTGCAATTTGCAAAGTATACGATCACAAGCTTAAGTCGTGGAATTAGTTTACTGTCTACAATGAGATTAAACCGCTGGCAACTTTGCATTTTGCCCGGTAACCAGGCGAACACGTAGAGGCGTTTATGTGTTACGAAGTCCGGTAATTAGCTGGCTGTCATTCCCGGGCGCTGGCTCATGTCTTGCGGTAAATATTTTATGTTGTTTCGGAAGTCATACCAAGGAAGGTACAACGAGACTGTGATTGCAGGAAAAGCCATTGTGTGCAAGATTTGATGCTGAGAAGTTAAAATGTGATACTGTGATAACAAAATCTAATATTGCAAGTCCTTAATTTCAGTTCTTGGTTGAAACGACGGTGTACTGTTGACAAATCGCAGTCACGTGACGATCTAACAAATATTAAGAATGACACAATGTACAAAGTGAGTGTGAAGCAGTCTAAACACAACTATATATGGTAGCTATAGCTAGCGATGGTGGGTAGCTATCAGCAACTACATGTTTCGGCCATCATGGTGGCCATCATCAGGTTGTACATACTAAAGTAGACAAACTAATAAAAAAATGTAAATTTTTCCCGTTACAGACCCGGTGTGGTCCAGAGGGTGGGTAGAGATATAGCTCTACTCTTCCATAACCGCGGCACTAGAAGGGGGTGAGTGGTCAACAGCACGCCCCGGCCGCACTTTACCCCCAGGAAAGACCCGGTACCCATTTTACAGGAGGCTGGGTGGGCCCCA
>Ga0123355_10010165_pt1 | contig 14385 bp, 8 predicted proteins | sample TergutEmb28metaG_3_FD_89872 | JGI IMG/M metagenome (GOLD analysis project Ga0123355, IMG submission 89872) | Embiratermes neotenicus P1 segment gut microbial communities from Petit-Saut dam, French Guiana - Emb289 P1 | ecosystem: Host-associated > Arthropoda: Insects > Digestive system > Gut ...
AATTAGGATTGTACTGAGGTGGATGGGCACCGGAGAGGGAGAGAGAGAGAGAGGGGGGGGGGGGGCCTTGTATCGCCAACACTACTGTGAGAACCTCCAATCTTGCTGGCCTATATTCACTGAATGTTGTAATGGTCACGTTGTTGATGTTGCCCATTCCAGTTGATTTCCCGTTACCAGATGACTAGGTTAGTGGCAGTTTGAGAGTGTCTTCGTTTCTTCTGGCGAATGCCGGGATTAGGAATGATCAGCTGTGGGTGGCGGTAGTATTCTGGTATTCTTTGTGGGACGTACCCTGTTCGAATATAGATTAGGTTACTGACATTTTAAGAGATTCCACGTTTCTTTTGGCGAATTCCGCGATAGAGTCAATACATGTGACATAGAAGTTGTCCAAAATAATTTTCATACGCGCAGTTTATGGCCACACCCTGTCGCAGCCGACGTTTTTAACCTTTAGAGTTGGAGTAAAGTTGTTAAGTTACTTAGCACTCGATTTTGTGTTACAGAATTTGTCTGGATGTGTGGAATAAGTCTCATGGTTACTGAAATTCGAACTGGATATCTCCTGATTATGTTGCAGTTGTGCCAACTGCTCGATACACGATAGTAATCGATTTCTTTATCATGGTTTTAACGAAACGTAGTTTCCTTTTTGAGACTTCCGAATTATTTTACACACCCAAGGTTGCAGTGAAGATGTACTTCCGGAGGAGTGCGTAGGGATTGTTGATTCTGCATTAATACGCACTTTTACAGGGGCGCGCCACTGATAGGGAACTTGAAGTCTTCGTTTATACAGTCAAGTGACCGAAGGATTCATTACGCTGTTCACAGAAAGTTCTCCACTGGTCCTTGTCATGGGCCTGATTAATGCATTTAATATCCTGTCCGCACGAAAATATATTAAACTGTTTTTTATCGCGTTTAAAGTGCAGTAAGAAAATTATGTTTGTTTCCGTATGGGCTTTATTTGATCTAACAACATGCATCACCATTCGCTCAGTCACTGTAGCCACCGCTCACCGCTATTCCACTGTGCCGCGAGTTTGGGACCAGGCTTTTGATTTCAGCGTATTGATTTCCATTTAGTGTTGGGTTGTTACGCTCCGTATTAAAGGAAGCTGCTGGAAATGTTTCCGAGCAGCTCGCAGACACGCGTCGCATGTAATATATGTTACACGTTGTTCACCGCACGTCGAGGTTTTGCAAGTTAAGGAGCCGACGGGAAGTGACTGGCGAGAGTTGTCAGATAAAGTAGTGCCCTTAAACGTTGTTTAAAAATGCTGTGGGAGTAAATGCGAATTAATCGCAGTTCTAGATTGTAGGAGTGTTTACGGAGCACTGCCAAATATATTTTCTCCCCTCCATTACCCGGCAGAGGACAAGGGAGCAAAAAATATCAACGTTCTTCTCTCTGTTTAAATTCCCATTGAAATGCTACACAGTGATATCTCTTTCGTTTTGTAAGAAATGGCCAGTGATCCATTAGTTGGTAAGGAAATAGGTCATAAACATGCATATTGCGCATGGAATACTGTCTAAGTCAACATTTGCGGGATTTGGAGTTTTCGCAGCGTTGATGTAGATGCTGCTGATTTTCTGGGGCGTTGCGCCGTGTAGCTTGTGATTTAACATAATCGGACGTTCCCTCAAAATTATTCTAGGACCTACCAACCCTTGAAAACGAAGGTGCCACATTTTTTCGGAACGTCGTATTACGTAAAATTACCAACTGCGCAGTGGTAACATCTCAGAAGACCTAGCGATAATGCGACACGATGTCATATAAGCGCGCGCGTGTATTGTACAGAATCTGCCCTTAAAAGCAGCCAGTTATTTACGAAGATAAAGTAAAACAGTAATGCTAGTGGATCTGCAGGGAGACGTATCTCTGTAGCTTGGAAGTAGGCTGTATGCGTGCTGCCCAAACTTATCCGTATTGGTTTTGCATTCGACGGGGGTCTCAAATTGTGTTGCTGCGAACATGCCTGTAAAAGCTCGTAGGCGTAGACTGAGTTCCGCGCTTACGCCTGGCTTACACAGTGTCGTATAATGAAAACTCCTTGTGTTCGTACTGTGAGCTAAGACGTGGAGGGTGGTGACTTGTGTAGTGCCTTTCAACTTTTCTACGTTGGCCTTCTCATAATTAGCTGATTGTTCTCCATTCCCAGACGTTACGCAGTATGTCATGTGTCAGTCGTTAATTATGTGCTACAGTACACACTGCTTGTGTCTGTCGGTGTTAGTACTTTGCTGCACTTCGATGATCAGCAGGAATACACGCGTTCCGTCCGGGAGGCAGCTGTACAATGTCAGCGTGTATAAAGTGCCCACCGTAAATGCAAAACAATGAAGAAAATAACATGCCTCTAAATCTGGTGGAATGAACCGATTTATTGTGAGCAGATAAAAATTGTGTCGGCTTCAGCAGAGCGCTTTATTCGTGAGGCAGAAGCTCCGTTTGCTCTGTACAGTGTGTTGTGCTGGGAGGTAAGGTTTTTATTTAGTCTGACTCGTGTTTATAGCTGCTGAATTTATTACAGGTTCTGCGACACGGCGCAGTAGAATAAAGAGCGGGAACGCAGTAGGTTTAGGTAGCAGTGCAGGCTTGTAGGTTCAGAAATGGTGTTAGCCAGTACTTTGGAACAGAGCAAACGGTTGAAGCACTAACGATTTTGAATTTCGTCCCGCAGGTGACCGGCTGGGATTTCTTCCGGGACACTGACTAGCATCATTCATTTTTTTCCTGTTATTTTTAGTGATTTTTGCCCATCCATCAGGTAGATGTAGTGAGTATACTTTGAAATAGGCCACGACCGCTTTCCTTCGTACCCTATTTGATTTTAACGTTCGACGCTGTATAATGTGCACCAATAACAGCATCGTTAGAGAAAACATAAATACAGAGATGTACAAATCCCGTGCTCCTTGTTGTCAGGGCTAATAAATTTTGTACGGAGGCGCCTAACAGGCGTTGGTCCTCAGAATGGAACTGAATGTCACCCTTCGGACACGTACAGTTTGAAGTGGCTTCTAGATTTTTGACAAGTCGGTGGACCCTTGCGTAAATAAATGAAATCCTCAACCGTTTGCGACAAATGCCAAGATGATTACCACACACGAGGACCCGAACGGTTCCATCACGTCATTTTCCGTTCATCATTCACTGTCCACACTACCGTTCGACAGTATACAGTACAAAGATGGATCGTTGCATTGCTCTGGTTTGAGGACATTGTACTTTACTGTTCACTGTATGCAGGAACCGAATCACACCCACGATAACGAAGTATCAGGCTTCATGATTCATTTCTGCGACTGAGTTTGACACACTCATCGAACTGGCGCTGTTATATCGCAACGGAATTTGTTTTTCTGACCGTGACCCAGTGAAGGCCCGCGACACAGTAGATTCAGCAACGAGGTAAAAATCACTTCCTTATTTTGTGCCTCTGTCCCACATACACTTTGGACTGTACAGTGCATGAGACGATGGAGTGTTTGTTGGTTAAAGCGTAAATGAACTGTTTGCTTTATGAAGTGTGGTTATCAGCATCTTATTGGAGCGATGTATTGCGCTGCATAGTAATATAAACCATGAAAGCAAAGCTGGCAGTCGTCACTTTATCTTCGTATTTACGTTAAGTGGTATTGCAATACGTTCGTTACATTAGCTGTAGTGACGTACGCCGCCGGGAATTGTGGTATACCATCTTATCTTCTGCAAGGCTGCCTAGAGCAGGGGTGGACAAAATCTGGTTCGACAACATTTTTAAGCCGTTGTAGAATGGCGAGCATTTTCTCTGCACATTTGTACAATAAATTTAATGTAATTTAATTAGTTGTCGGGTACGGTTACAATGCTGTTGAGGAAAAGAACGGCTTTGGAGAATATTTTGTGCTGAGTTTAAACGTTCTCAACTGAAATTGTTATCGTGTCTTTTATTTTCTTTATGTACAAACAAGAGACAGACAGTGTCATGCAGCTTTACGTTTAAAATACTGTATATGAACGAAGAAGTTCACCCAGGCTTGTGATATGGCTTGCCAGTGCAACAATTTGCACTTTTGGACTAGAGCGAAGATAGGCAACGACAGATAACTGAAGAATCAAAAAACCAACTAGATGCCACTTGATATTTTATTGTACTACTTATAGGCTCAACATGTTTCAAGCATTGCTATGCCCATCATCAGGAGCTCGCGACTGTGATGTTGCTTACCACATTGGTCGTGTCCTTCTTGGTTTGATGTATGTTGGAGGTTAGGTGCAGTTAGGCTGGAGTAGTGTCCGGGTTGCAGGTCGTGCTTGAGTCTGCAACTCGGACACTACCCCAGCCTAACTGCACCTAAACCTCCAACATACAGCAAAGCTAGGACACGACCAATGCTGTAAACATCATCATAGTCGCGAGCTCCTGATAATGGGCATAGTAATGCTTGAAACATGTTGAACCTATAAGAAGTATAATAAAATATCAAGTGGCATCTAGTTGGTTTTTTGATTCTTCAGTTGTCACAATGATGCACGGTCCAATAAACATCAGATAGGCAAACACATTTTGAATGGTAACACGTAGTAGGCCTACGTGGGGTTTTAATTGTGGTCCTGATAGAAAGTGGTAGGACGAGGGGGGGATTTAAAAAGTGAATTTACTTTTATATGCATGCACCCCAATTTCCGAAAGGGTATTGCTATGTGGAAAGTTCCGAGTCCTCGCTCACTTGTCCTTCTGGTAAGAGCAATATCTAGATGATGAGTTTGGAGCACTGGTGGAATAATACTGACAAGGGAAACCTGAAGTACTCGGAGAAAGACCTGTCCCAGAGTCACTTTGTCACCACAAATCTCACATGGACTGACCTGGGATCGAAACCGAACCTCCGCGGTGGGGGGCCGGTTATAACCGCATGTTTTGAAGGCTTGATTTGAACCAGAATTATATTTAAAGATTCGGTTCGTACCGCACAGTAAACGCACTCGGTTGTAAAAACCAGTCTGTTGGTGCTGTGTTGGGAAATATCGCTGTTTGTTCCGATATCTTTTATGAAACATAGAAATATACTCTGTGGGTAGAATGCAGAATTCTTTAATGTTATAACCGGGTGGTACATAAAGTAACCACTGGATTTTAAGATGTTAACCCTTAAAAGCCTAGTGGCCACTTTATGCACATCTGAGTTTAATATTCAGGAGTTCTACGTCGTGATCACAGTGCATGTAGCCTGTGTTCTGTATGGATGTTGGTACAAATAGCGATTATTTCCTATTGAGCACTGACTGGGTGCTTTAAACGAGACGCAGTGTGTTATAGTGTGCGGTACGAACTGAATCATCACCTAGGCCTATAAATTAGGGTTTCCCATGTCAGTATTATTCTACCAATGCTGAAAACTCATCTTTATGTAAATAACCAGACGGACAAACGACAAATCCTGGCAACCTACTGAAAAGTAGTGCTGTTTCGGAAATCGGGGAGCATTTTGATAGAAAAGTACTTCCAATTTTTTCTGTCGTCAAAGGTTTGTTGTAAATTGAATCCTGTCTATGGATGCATAAATCCCGGTAATTATGTAGTTTACTCGCCCAACCTACCCAAACATTTTGCATCATTTCACGTGCACCGAGCAGAAAGTGCCAGATAACAGATTTACAGATCACTTAATATCACGCCTTTCTTCGAATAAAGTACAGGTTGTCCAGTGCTCACCATGAAGTTGTTTTTGTTGGGGGGGTGGGGGGGGGGGTGGAAGTAATAGCTACATTAATTTGTAACGTCGAAAACTGCGTTTTTCTGGGTTTTTACGCAGCGATTTGGGTACCCCTACTCGCTGCGTAGTAACCCAGAAGAGCGCATTCTCAGCTACTTCGTGGCAGAAGCTTGAAATGAAGACTTCGTAACCTCGGCACTCAGTTGGATGACTGCTCAGCTTCACGCGTCCACCGTCTTAACCTCGGGAAAAGATATCCCTGTATCCATTGGGTACGAAATCAGGGTGGGCATCAGAGCCGGTCTTATTACTACCCGGTATCGAACTACGATTCCTCTTACATCTAACCCATAGCCTTGTGTCACTGTCCCGGCTGCTTCTGCTAATAAAACTTGTCTGCTCATACGTAATAGATACCGTCTGAAGTAGAATAAAACTGGACTAAACGGGTATTCTTCGCCGTCGGAAAAATTTTCAGTTCCGTGTACTGTACTAAAGCGAATACCGATGTAACTCAGCTTATAATAAATTGAAACTTAAATACTGAAATGAACACAATTCAACGTCAGATGGAATGTTTGGAATTTTTATTGTTTCTGTTGCTATCGTTTTTTCTGTATTTGTGCGTCCCGGAAATTTTCTGGAAAGTAGTATTCCGTCCACAGATGTGAAGTATTTAAACTCGACAAGCAGCAGAATATGTGCAGAATGTCTATGAATCGGTGGATTATAGACGTGAAAGAGAGAGATTTGCAAACGTGCACGGTCCAGGGACTAACTAGTTTCATGCGCAGTTTGCATTACGGCTTTTGATTTTGGTAATTAGTCACTAATGAGTTAATTGACCGACTGACTGACAGACAGACTCCATGGAGCAGAATCATTCTTGAGAAGCTAGCAGTTCCTCAGGTAAAGTTCCCCGCATTTTATGCAACCCAAAATTCATTACTGCCTTTACAACAGCTTCCACTTATACAGTATTTGATCCAACAAATTGCACAATCAGTAACAAATAATAATTTGTGACCTGCGTTCTTCCTACATGTTTCGACCTGTACGAGGTCCTCGTCAGGGAGATGTATACATAGACATACAAGTGCAGAAAATGCAAAGATGTGCGTGTAGAGAGTTAAAATACAACAGTGTTAATTAAAATCACACTAAAAAACTTTTAAGGTGTAAATCAGTTAACAAATGTATTTTACAATTCTAAACAATGTTTAATATTCCATTGCCGACACACATCTATATACATTTTTGTCATCTTCATTCAAAGGGAATTTCCGTGTTGTCTGATGGTGTTTATGCCGTGGTGTAGTGGTTCCCAAAATGTGCCCCGCGGATCCCAAGGGATCCGCGACCAGTTCCCAGGGGATCTGTGGAGGCATAGCTGTAATGGCTACTTGGAAGTATACTTATTTTTTAATTTAAGGGGTTAATGTTTTGTTAAAACTAATCGCGAAACTTGTTTAATCGGCGATGTGTTTATTTCCTATGACCTTTGGATATACAGGGTGAGCATAAAGTCTTTCCCTGATTACAGACATTTATTACAAGAAAACTACGTGGAATGCAAACATATTTTTTTTACCGTTACTTGAGTTAGTTTCTAAAATTTTATGTCATGTGTTTATTGTAACATTTGGTTTTTGGCTGCAACATTTCCAAACAGGTGGATTGGGAGAGATGCTCCGATACCCTGACCACCACCATCGCCGGATATCAACCCCCTTGACTTCTTTCTATGGGGGTATATTAAGGACAAATTGTTTTCGACACCAGTTCCAGATATTACAAATTTGAAAGCAAAAATAACACGTTTTTGCTACAATAACTGAAGACATGTTGGAGAACACGTGGAGAGAAATCGATTATCGATTAGACGTTCACCGTGCAACAAAAGGAGCACACGTTGAAGTGTACTAATGTGTTGTAAAAAAACTTCTTGCGTTACATTTAAAAAAAGTTTGTATTCCACGTACAATAGTTTTCTTGTAATAAATGTTTGTAACCAGAGAAGGACTTTATGCTCATCCTGTATAATTAAACTTTCTGTACCCACGAAGCGAGCAGCAGTCATTTTAATTAAGGTAAAATCATGCAGTTCATTGTTATGCGTGTTACAGGTATGTATTAATATCTACCTAAGATCAGGTTTGCGATATAAATTTTTATTTTTGGATACCTGTCGCCGGATACACTATTTACGTGAGCAGTGATGTGAGGACCTGTGGTTGTTTTTCGATACCAAAAGGGGTCCGCAAGCAAAAACGTTTTGGAAACGCTGCCATGGTGGATCACATCAGTACTTTCAGTACCCATTACTCGGGGACTAATAAAGACTGCGTCACGAACTCGTGAGGTGTCACGACGTACAGTGAAATAAGACTAATGTTTATTATCAGAAAAAAAAAGTTAGTGCTTGTGTGAAACAACCATGTCTGAAACGGAAACGTTTTTCACATCCATTTGGATTGTGCTATATGCAGCTGTTACTGTACGTAGCCATGGTATGGAACCGCTGTGTGAAATGTACTCGCCGTATGATAGAAATCGTTACGTCTGAAGCAAAGGGAGCGCAGTGCTCTATTAATAATGCAGTACCGTAATGTGACGTGTCTTGTGGCTTAATTGCAGACTGCGAGGAATGATGTAGGGGAGTATTTGCGACCTGTCTTTCGTATATAGAAAATTACTTCCGGGCGTGATATATGTCTTTATCCAGTAACATATACACACACGCCAGGGATCGGACTGACACTTTGCTATATAGAAGGTCTTTTCAGCTGTTCTGACACTACTATTGGAAAATGTAATGTAACGACTGTATGACAGATGTTTGAATTCTTCAAGCTTTGCACGACATGCATGGAATGGATGCAAGGTGGGAAGATCGCGTCTTCCGTGAGCACGTTATGTGTCTGAAACTAGCCAACCGTGATTTGTTAAAATTTGTTGTGGTCAATTCAAAGGTGTAGGGCGAATTTAATTTTGGTTTGTATCATTCTCGTACCACTATATCCGCCATTGCTTATGGTTAAACGGAACGATTATTGTAGAACCTGCTGATGTAACAGATTGGTACACGACAGTACTCCTTTAAGTTAAACTGATGCATGGGTTGTTTTCCGGTGTGGAGAATATGTACACGTCCTGGTTACCGTATTGTAGCCTTGTATGTTTAGTGTAAGCTACTTTTCGGTAAGACTTTTTTTTTTCTGCAGGAAATTAGTACGAAGGGCAGGGATCCATGCAAAATTGTAATGAAAGAATTTGAAAAGTGTAAGCCCTGTATACAGAAACACACGTGTTTGCACCCTGGGGTAGGCCCCATTTATCCACTAAGTACGTGGGTGGGTGGCCCCGATTTCTTGTTAACGCTGTGGAGAATAGAAAAATCCTGCCATTACCGGACGTTGAATTCGGATTTTCAAGTCCTCTAACCCAGAGGCTGGTCACTGCAACTTGAGCCATCCATAATTAACTACGCAGATATTAGTGTCGTCATAACGATCGGGAATCTGTTTTGCCTAACTGCTCTGACGTGACATTTTGCATCTTATGACGATGAGTTCCCTGGCTCATGTTTGGCGTAGGATTTGCGTTGTAGAAATATGCAGCTACAATATTATACAGTAGAGGGCTGCCTTTGCTGCAGATCCTCTCAGCTTCAAGAGATCAACTAGGTTTCACGTCTTCATGGGGATAAGAACGTGATGGGAGAGGGGTCGTAGGAGGGCGGAAGATTTGCGGCTAAGACGCATTAAAAGCGGCGTCGAACGAGAGAGCTGGAAGAGCTCAGAATTTATACAACCCATCCTTTGTAGCGCGAAAATCTCATATAATAAGACAACTTTGTTGTGTGAACCGCACTGAAATCTTTATGGAAGGAACAAAGTTGCTGACGGAGAAAGATTTCGTGTGATGTGTTTTGTAGAAAAGGGATACATGGGAATGAGAGGGAATCTGGCTGGCTGCCTGTAACGTGTGAGGAATTGCATGTCAGGTGGGAGAATTAATACATTCTTTTGTATGTTTGTGATTGCGAATGTACATCGGTCTGATTTGGCAAGGAAACGATGCCTTTGGCAGCTGTTTTGGTAATCCCCCCCCGGGGCCAATTTAAGCAAAAAAATAATCATTTCTTTTTCTTATTTTTATTTAATTTGTTGCTACTATAGTGCGTTTTTTATGTTTTGCTGACCGTACATCTCAGTATAATCTTTGCAACTGACCAACGTAATGCACAAATTCTGTTTCATAATAAGTTTATTATATTCCTCTACATGTTTCAGGCACTGTTGTGCTCATCATCAGGAGGTCAAAAATTGTATTATACGGCATCTTGTATCGTCACACTGCATGTGGCCGTCCGGTGCACAGGTTGAGAGAGTCCTCTCTCAACTTGCACACCGGACGTCCACCTGCAGTGTGTGACGATACCAGATGCTGTATAATACAGTTTTGACCTCCTGATGATGAGCACAACAGTGCGTGAAATATGTAGAGGAATATAAAAAACTTATTATGAAACCGAATTTGTGCATTAAGTTGGTCATTTGCTGAGACTATAGGGCGTTTGTTTTGTAGCTGTCCCGAGCACCACAGTTGCCGCGGGATGGTACGACGGATGAAGGTTTTTCGTGCGACATAACTGCTGTGTTCGGTAGGGAGATTAAAGAAATACCTTGTATTGCTGCATCGGCACGTGCGCCTTTCTGGAGATGTGGCGGGATGCTTTTGCCTTCCTGGGGATCAACAAAATGTTCACTGCAGAAGAGACCGAATTATGGACGATGTATATCGTTTGTAGGATTGAAACAGCTAATAACAGCGATACGTGTACTACATGTTGGTTGTAGCATTCCTGCGCGAACATTTGGTAGGACTGAGTTTTCACGGAACAGTAAGGTTTGTAGTCAACCGTGTGGAACCTCTTGTGGTCGCAATCTTTGGGCTGTAAACTCAGTAAATGTAAGATTTTTCGTGATTGGTTATTTAATTGTGCTATTATATGACGAACTTCGTGTTGAAGGAGAACCCGAAATGTTTGGAAGGCGGCAGTCGCTGTACGTGTAGCTCGGATGGCATAAATGCTTGTAGTGGTGAGAAGATGGTTGGGATACACGTAACTTTGGTGGCACAGAGTATGTGGAAGGATAGTACAGTAGAAGCTGGATGTTAGTGGCATGAGGGCGGGGAGGGAGGGTGAATTAAACTAAGCTCGGGATCTTGTCCGGTGATACTTTGTCGTTGTATTGGTGTTTCATCTTCTGAATTTATTGCCAAAATGTTGGTGGGTATATTTTTTATTTAATGGCACGGCGTCGAAAGCCGGAAACGAGAGGAAGAGACGGAGTTTAAGTGAATGCTGGTGTAGACGATACAATAAAGTGTATGCCTTCACCGTTCGGTTATGTGATGACACTGTTTCAATTCGTGAGACTATGTAGTAATTTAGTACAGTGAATTGAATTGCAGTAATTTACACAACAAAGAACGTAAACGCTTGGAGAATAACATTTGTGTTCTCGGCCAGTAGAGGACAACCTGTAATGCAGTAGTACACAAATTCTGGGCGCCAAGTCGTCGTAGCGACTAAACGTTTGTACGGTGGCACCTGATATTTGTGGGCCCTCGTATGGAACTTCGTTCTTGTCGCCCTTCTGACGCCTAGAATTTTGAGATAGCTCGTAGATTTTTGGGAACATTTGTGTACCATTTTCTAGTGGGTGTATATCAGAGGTCCGCAAATTCTCCAAAAATGTAGGAGCCCCTTTAAAGTTCTGGGCTCCAGAAAGCTGACATGAACCAAGTTCCATACCGAGGGCCCACAGATATTAAGCGCCACCTTACAATATCTAGTGGACTAGAATTTGTGATCACCTGGTTATGTAGAGTGAGACGTGATAGAATGTTCATTAGTAACAAAAGGGGCCTCGTTTTTGAGAACCTGTCCCGCATGAAGAAAATAGTTAAGAAACGCCTCTAGAAATATGTCGCATGAGTATAGTCCCGGTAGATGCATTACCACTGTGCTGACTCGTTTGGTGTGTTGGTATGGATGCCGTCTTGAGTCACGCTAGACTTGTGCAGCGCAGGATGGCAAGCTGTACCCGTTCATACAACCGCACGTGAAGTACTTGCACCTACACAGCATTTGTCTACCTGTGATACGTAGAACCAAGTAATCGCCAGTGGACACACAGGTTCTTTTAAACACACACACACACACACATCCTGCTGTGTGGAAACCCGGCTCATGTATGTGGGTTGCTAGTGGCGATGTATGGCACCCGGTGTTGTCCCTTCGAGTCGAAACCATCCATTTTGTTTGACAGAACGATGCAGTGGGTTAGGCTGTTGGTTTGGCATGATTCATTGTGGTGCATAATATTTCTTGTTCCAATAGTGGCGAGGTGTGTAAATTGGAATGAGAGGTTCACAAATATTTCACTGGTTATGTTTAATGTTGCTCGAAAGTACACACTCATATACCGAGTTGACTTTCGGTATTTGCTTAGCCACGACATAAGCCTGGCCGATTTTATCCCGTAGCCTGTGTCGGATATATTTAACCAAACGGCTAAAGATCCTAAAGTTGCCTGTATTTTTCGGAAGGAAATGCAAGGTGTAAGTTGTATTGAAGTGCCTCAGGAAGGGTTTCGTAGCTGGGTTTTTTGAGCGCGGTAATGGACTGCCGGCTTACAGTGGGGCAGTGAGTCTCTTGATTAAGCAGTTACATAACTTCTAATAATGATCCCACACCATGGGGGTGTTGACTTACTATGGCGTAGATTACCAGTCGGCGCCCCCCCCCCCCGCTGTAATCGGTAGGGAAATGACGCCCACATCTCTTCTGTAAGAAGGCCCGAATATAGTCCGCAAGTACCAACAAGAGGTTTTGCTGTTTTACAGTACACTTTGGGGCCCGCCTAACCCAGGCTCCCTCACCACCGCGGGTTGTGTGGACTCCTTATGTACGCCACTGCATGGGTAACTGTGTGGTTTTATCTTTTTTTGTCCCTTTGAGAACGTGGCAAAGTTTTAAAAGTATTTGGGAACGACAGTGACAAGTCAATTATATTCACAAAGACACTATTCAGTTTGTAATTTTTTTGTCTCCCCGTTTCCGGTCTGTAATGCGAAGACTAAAGCGTAACTGTGACGGCGAATGTTGCAGATAGTATCAGGGAGACTTCTGTGTCAAAAGGTGGCCTCCAAATTACGGTAGGAAACGTAGGAAATCACCACCACCATTACTCCTTACTTACTCCGTGGAGCAGAGTCCTTCTTGAGAAGCTAACCGGTTTGCAGCTAGTAAAGAAATGTCCCGCATTTTATGGAAACCGAAGGTTCATTACCGCATTCACGTCCCCGCCACCTCTCCCTATCCTGAGCCGGCTCGATCCAGTCCATACCCCTACATCCCACTTCCTGAAGATCCATCTTAATATTATCCTCCCATCTACGCCTGGGTCTCCCAAGTGGTCTCTTTCCCTAAGGTTTCCCTACCAAAACCCTGTATACGCCCCTCCTCTCCCCATACGTGCTGCATGCCCCACCCATCTCATATTGGGTGAGGAGTACAGATCACCACCATTAAAATACCGAAACTGGCAATGAGTTTCAAAGAAGCCTGTGTTTAAAATTTGGCTTAAATTGGAATAATATCAAGGATACACGTTTACCCACACTGCTGTATTTTTTTTTTTTTGAAAGTATAGCCTGCATGCAGCATAGGTTGCATATTAATTTTCCGTTGTCGCTTGTGTTTCAACCACAAAAGTGCAATGAAACTTCTATTGTGGAACTTTTTGTGTTCGTGTTGAAAAGGCCATAAGAGGGCGTCAGTTTCAGTCATTTAGCGCGTTTGAAGTACTGCGGAGCGTAGCCACAACAGACGGAGAAAAAGTTGCGATGCTGACAGTTGTTAACACAGCGTGCTTTAAACGATCCTATGTATGCTACACAGGAGGTAGCTGGACAATACTGAACCTTGGTTTACCGCCCGGGGCACATGTGTACTCCACAAAATATTTATTATGATGAGATATAGTCCTAGATGTCACTATTGTCGCATAACACGACCGTAGTTTCTTGTCTTTACCAAACAGTTGCGATGTTGATATTCTTGGAGTTCGCACGTGTTCATCTTCGGAGAGGTACGCATTTCTGGGCTATTCTTGCAACCCCAAGGCAGTAAAATCAGCAGTGGCCGAGTTTATATCACGTTTATATTAGGCCACTTGGCATTTTTTTTCAAATAATAATATTTACATTTCTTGACCTCCCCTGATTGAATTTAAATTTTATATGATGGCGTCTAAAAACAAAGGAAAAAAGTACAATTTTGAAATATACACACGAAGTCTCGTTTAGATGGTACAAATTTACATCGTGGGCTATGTAAAACTGTAGCCAGGATCCTCAAACCTGCACTACGTGGAAAACCACAAGCTACTCAACAACCATTAGCGTGGAGGTCTTCATTCTGTCCCATATCGCTAGAGAACAAAAGCAGAGCAAAATGTGGCAAGTGCAGAGAATTTGTTTAAACCATCAGAAGAAAGTGCACCTGTCTTATATTGACTAGTTTACTTCTTCTTCTGCTTTAGGGCCCGTCCGCTGAAGCCCCGGATGCACTGCAGCCCATGGCTTATTGTGCAG
>Ga0123355_10010166_pt1 | contig 14385 bp, 8 predicted proteins | sample TergutEmb28metaG_3_FD_89872 | JGI IMG/M metagenome (GOLD analysis project Ga0123355, IMG submission 89872) | Embiratermes neotenicus P1 segment gut microbial communities from Petit-Saut dam, French Guiana - Emb289 P1 | ecosystem: Host-associated > Arthropoda: Insects > Digestive system > Gut ...
CCTATGAAGATGGAACCGATAGTGAGTTCCGAAACGTCGGCAATTAGAACTCAGACGCCGGGGAATTACCCAAAAAGGAATAATTTACATTTAGAACACGGCGAAAGCTTAAGAACAAGATGCCAAGATATTTTTAGAAAAAGTGTACAGCTCTAATAATGTAATTGTAAGGAGTGTACACGAGGAAAGTGCCTTAAAATAAGTCACATCCGTTTCCTTTTACATTTTTTCTTAATAATTCAAGTATAACTGCTGATCAATACCATGTAACGTATGCAGCTGATAAAATGCCTTTAAATAAGCGAAGGAATAAACGTACAAAGAAAGCATACACAATGTATGTTGGGTAAACATACTGGAAAGTGACAAATTCAAAGACCGAAGCAGAAGTGGTGATGGCAACTTGTTTTGCTGTTTGCAGTACGAATACATTGCCCCATACTGTCTGCTCCAGTGGCTAGCTGATAGTGTGGAGTCAGTTTTTAGGTGACAAGCCAGGTACACGTAAAAGCGCTGGACGCGAGGCCCCGCTGCGCGACAACCAGTACGAGAATGTTGTGGAAAGTTGTGGCTGTGACTGACTGACGTGGAATGTCTAATTTTAAGTGTGCGCGAGTCTGATAACCGACAGGCGTGTGAAGTCAGTTCCGCATGGGAACTTGGAACAAACCACCGGGTTCCCGCCCGGTGAGGTCCCCCCCCCCCAGTGACTTGTGTGAATAATACGTAGGCGTAGGTGAATGGAGTGGAACTAACCCAAGGTTTTCTAATAAATATTACAGAAGTAATACTTCTATATCCGGTAGGTCCTGAGTATGTTGAGGTGTATATTAGCATTTGGGACAAGTTGAAGAATTACAACGTAGTATTTTGGTGGCGGTAAATGTGTGTGCATGGTGTGTCAGATATAGCGTTTTACTCTTTCGGAAAGTATACTGTGCAGTATTCCATACATGTAAAAGTTTTGTTAGAAACATTTCGGACATAATGCGTATTATTCGTAAAATGTGAATTAAAATGTAAATTAAAAAACATCTTAACATAAAGTTTAAAAAGAGTCTCATAGAAAATACTGTATGTGGCCAGGCATTTCATCTGAAGGTTGTGTTGGCTGTCATGTATTTCTCCTTCAGAGGGAAACAGGGGCATTATCATATAGAACCTTACTGACAATAGATTACTTATTAGTATCTTATCTTATAAAGGCACATAAACGATTTTCTGTTGCTTGTCACTATAACGTCTATTACATTGTGGATTTATTATTATATACCTTATTATGCAGTAAGGCAGACATGTGGGAGTATACGTGCGCACGCATATGTTATGGTGTATGTACGCGTGGTGTTTGTGGTGTATAATCTTCGTGCGCATTACAGGTTTTCTTCTCGCGTTTGTTAAAACTCGCAATAAGATACATGTTTCGGATTCATGCCTGTTGTTACACTGTGTAGTTGCGTTTATAAAACCTTTCATTTCATATATGGCTGACGTTATTGTGTTTAAGGCTGTTGCGAATTTGTTGTTTCTGTGATATTCGTGTGCAAGTGGGACACACACACACACACCATGGCAATTTAATGGGCGTAAATTTGCTACTTTTTTTTAAGTAAGGTAAAATCGTACAGGACGGCTGTGTGTGGTGTTGTGTTATGTATCGCAATGAATGTGTACTAAGAACTACGTATAAGGAGAGCAGCTGTACATCGGGCCTTATTACTGTGTTTAAAGGAACTTCGAATTCCAGTGCCGCAAAACAGTTTCAGCTCTATTATTGGGTTTATCCAAGGCGTGTGATTGATTGATTGATTGATACCTGCCCTTGGTCGTTTCTATTTGCCACTGAACTGGTGTGCAGTCTAATGTACTCCGGAATATAGGTTTATGTACAAGCACAGGACTATAATTAATGGGCGTGGCAAGATTGTATAACATTTCGCTTCTCCGGCGATAAAGTTCGGGTGGAGCTTTTGTGCTGATGTTTACGCACGAAGCTTCGGATGATGCATGCAGGCCTTTTAGCTTACTTTCCTATTTCATTAGAGCAAACAGGCTTTTTGTTGCCATTTTGTATGTGTGCCCCAATAACTAGTGATCCATTTCGTGAAACTTCACGCATCATACTCTAGGCGCACGTCTCATACAAGCAAGTTTTAATTCCCCACTTAACAATAACACCAACTCATGAAGTGGAAGCGACACGAACGTTATTGAATGTAGAGTCATGGTATTTTTGTCCTGATAAATAATTGAAAACAATTTTAAATTTTAGTCAAATAACGTTCATGTAGAATTCGCTTTAGAATACGCTATTAGGAAATCCCAGAAAATAGGGAAGGATTGAGTTGAAATGGAACACATTTGCTCCTAGTTTTATTTTGCGGGCGAGAACTTAAATTCGGTAAACAAATCACAGTCGGTTTGTCTGGAAGTAAAAGCGGAGAAAAACTAATGCTTTGGTGTTGTCACCAGTATGAAGGACGAAATTTTAACCCATAGATGGCTAGTAAATTCCGCGAAAATGTTGCGAGGTGAAAATCATAGTTAACGACACGAACGTTATCGGAGCTTCTTTCACGAATTTATTATGGAGTAAATACCCAAATGCGTGCTACTGTTCTGTAATCGGTCCTAAGGCATCTTTTAGTACGGGCCTCCGCGATTCAAAGTCCCATAGACTTTAATTCTTTGTATTCACTGAGAAGGCGCCTGATACACTGGGTTGAGTGGTATTGAGTTACAGTACCGTCAGAAAAATTCCTCCTTTTTCGTGAAGCTGGGAAATGTGATCTGCTGTCATCAGTTGGTTTGAAAACTTTCCCAGCGAAGGTTGCCAGTTTTATGCTAAGATTCCTTTGTCGGGAATCATAAAACATAAATGATAACTAGAGATGCCGCCTGCTAGGTCAGACCGTTCTGCTTACAAAACGTATAACCGGAACGTGAACACGGTGCCCTATGAACTTGAACGGCTTACGTTATCGGCTTTATTGTCTTGGCTGGAGGTCAACACCCAGACAAGCATGGTTTTTCGAAATAGTATAAGGGCGACTTCAAAATTTTAGGCGCCACAATGGTGACATAAAGCAGCTGCCATGCTGAGGACCCACAGATGTTAGACGTCACTGTACACAATTTCTTCGTCCGGGCGACCTGGCGTCCGGGATTTGTGCAGCCTGGTCCGAAGCCTTTTTGCGAGGGAGTTGGGAGGATCCCATTCTTCAGCTAGTACTCTGGAATCTAGTCCCTTGGGAAGAAAACTTTGGTTGGGTGGATGCCAGGGAGTTGAACTCAGAAATGTTGTGTTCGCATTAGCCCACGATGTAGGGAAGCGGACCGCCCCCCCCCCCACCTCCCTTTTTGACTCTGTACTAGTGACGGAAAATCTCAGGTAAGGTAATTTCCTCCTTGTTTTCTTTTTCGGGTTTGTGTTCCTTAATTAATCGAAATATGTTAGAACTCGGGGATAGTGGAGATTTTAATATCAGTCAAGTACCAATTTTTGCTGAATTGTATTTGTACATGCCACGCTGCTCCGGCGTGTCAAAATGCATCGTGTTGTAAATCACAGTTTTTGGGCGCTCCATGGAAAGTTAAACTGCCATATGTTGACACCATGTCCATCTGTTGTTCTGTGAGCAAGTACTAGCGACTTACTTGTCTAATTTTCATGAACTGCGTTCTAGGTGTTCTTCTTTGAAAGTTGTTAAGCGAGCTTGAATTTTGTGAAAAATCGGCGCACCGACGGTCCTACTTTCCTCACGGACGTAATTGTATTACTACGTGTACTTTGCATATGTCTGTAGAGATTTGTTTGAATTTCGGTATACATAATCGCCACATAATAAACTGAAGTCTTGTAGGTGTCTGTGAATATCGGTGCAGTGATAGGCGTGCTGTACTTTAAGGCCTAAATGAAATTTTTACAGTACGTTCCACATTTTTCCTTTCAATTTACATAAAATTCCATACATGAGTCGTCAGGAAAATTGAGCGGCCGTGATTTTTGTGAAAATAACGCTGTGGGACGTGAATGAATTTCTCTTAATACCATCGATATTTATTTGCCGGATTTTGGCGAAATTATGTATGAGAAATTTTCACGTTATAGTGGAAGACTGTCTTTCTCATTTACTCGTTAACGGAACTACATTTACAGGTGTTTCCTACAACCTTTCAACATACTGAAATTAAAAAACGCTTTGTTGAAGTCTGTATACTACAACAAGGAATAACACCGTGTTCAGCCATGTTCTGCCTCGTCTGTGTCAAGGCTTACATGTTGGGATAATTTGTTTTCCACGTCGGAAGTTGTTGCAAGTTTCCGCAACTTAAATCTGTTGTTTACATTATCTGCGTATTTTTTTTTGTCTGAACGTTTTGTAGTAATTGTATTTGTTTATTACTTTGTCACTTGTTTCCAAAGACTTCTTGATCGGTTTTACGTCTTGGAACTTTTTGTTCCATATCGTTTCGCCTTACTAAACTTGTGTGTTCCACTATGTTACATGGCAGGAAGCTATAGGATTGTTTATCAAGAACTGTAGTGGCGCAGGAGTGTGAAGGACGTTGTGTGTCACTTGGTTTATAGTATGTGCGGTTGAATACGAGGCACCCACTGTGCTATGTAATGCACCGTTTTCATACTGCAAGATTGATGCACGTAAACAAAATGGCAGTCGGACAAACAATACCGGAAGCACCTGTAAGTTTACGGTTGGAAATGCTCAGTACTGAACTCATAATGGCAATGTAAGGTTTCAGGCTTTCACGGCAGTTGTTGTTGAGATGATAATCGTCTGGTTTACTATAAGGTGTGGAATAAGAAGTTTTCATCCACATTTCGCAAGAACGTGCTGCCATCATATTCAGGGTGACTGAAATAGGTTCAGGTGAATATTGTAGTGACTGGAAGAAGCAAAATGGGTTCGGTACTCGATGTCTCCCCTCTTCCCTCTCCGTAGCTGTGACTGACTACATTCCCCGCGTCCTTCTATATGTATCTGCCGTCAGGCCAAAACTTCAGCGTCAGTATGAACCAAATGTCCAACTGTCCATGGGGATGGAGGCAGCATGTTCTTCGAAACGTCGTAACAAGCATAATCACACAATGTAATACTACTGTCGTTTGAAAAAAATTCAGTTGTGTAACTCTTCTCCACTCTGTCCCATTCGACACCGCGCATGAACCATTATGTGGTTGTTTTGGGGGTGTTAAGACTAACTCCACGTGGAGTGGCATGGCTTGCGGAAAGTGGAAATCTTACCAGTGTTGCCGTGATAGACCCCCGATTTTTATGTCTGTATAAAGTTGTTGAGTTCTTGTTGTGATATGAATGGGTACCTTTTAAGACCAGGTTCTTTCAGAGCACAGCTGGATGTCGATTTTGATACCCAGGAAGATCAGGATCTCTAGATGCAACCACGCTCAGAGGGAACCTAGATGAGATGAAAATACAGCAAGGCGAGCTTAAAGAAACAGAACATTGCCTTGTTGAGTGTAACAGAGATACCGCATGTCTGTAGCCCGTGGGACCCTTAAATTATCTCGTGTGGTGAAACGGACAGCGAACCTCTTTCAGGCCTGGCGTCTCTCCATTTTGTGAGTGGTCACATTCGGTTTCAATTTATCTGTCTGTGATCATTGACTTCATTGAAGTGGGCTCTTGTAAGCGTGTTTTACAAGACGTGTCTGGGTGTGTGTGTGTGTTTTTATGAAGGGATGATGGTTTCAGGGCCGGCGTTAACGGTGTGATAGTTGAGTCTCCGCGCCGGATGCTTTTGGCGTTTTATAGCACTTATAGTAGTATCAAACGAAGAAGAAATATCCGATTAATGTTTTGTATGTGTCGATAATCATAGATTCAAGCTTCTGATGGAAATAATTAAGACTAGCGACCGGGAACTAAGGCGGAGGTCGACGACCCTCTGTGCCTTAAGTCGGTTGTTGGCATATCTTCACTTAACGGTTGCTCCATCTAGAGAGCGAAGTACGCTTGCTGATGAACCATTAGAACTCTCCAGAAACAACCCGGCGTAATTGCAGCCGAACTGGACAGACGTCTTGGACGAAGGTCGTTATGAGCTGTTTGGTTGACTAGCATGTGATTACTTACTTACTCCATGGTGCAGAGTCCTTCTTGAGAAACTAACTGGTTTGCAGCTAGTCACGAAATTCCCCGCATTTCACGGAACCCGAAGGTTAATTACCGCACTCACAAGCGTCCGCCACCTGTCTCTATCCTGGGCCAGCCCAATCCAGTCCATATACCCATATCTCACCTCCTGGAGATCCATCCTAATATTATCCACCCATCTACGCCTAGGTCTCCCCAGTGGTCTCTTTCCCTCCGGTTTCCCCACCAAGACCCTATACACCCCCCTCTCCTGACCCATACGAGCCACATGCCCAGCCCATCTCATTCTTCTCGATTTTATCACCCGCACAACATTGGGTGAGGAGTACAAATCATTTAGCTCCTCGTTATGCAGTCTCCTCCATTCCCCCGTTACCTCGTCCGTCCTAGGTCCAAATATTGTTCTCAACACCATGTTCTCAAACACCCTCAGCTTCCTTTCTTCCCTCAATGTCAGCGACCAAGTTTCACACCCATACAAAACAACAGGCAAATTATAGTTCTATATATCTTGATCTTTAAATTTTTGGGTACCAACCTGGAAGACAAAAGATTCTGCACCGAATTATGTGATTAGACACTGAGATGTTTAATAACTTACGTTTGTGAGAGGCTGTATTTAGTTTTAATGTAACAGTCCGCACGACTTGTACTAAGGAGTGTTTCTTTTATTTTGCAGATTTAAGAAGACGGTCTGCACACGAAGATGGCGAATTACTTCGCGTGCATGTGTCTGATGCGGGTTGTGCTACCGCTCAGCCTTTCCCTGAGTAAGTACACGAGACACTAGAGCGTTATTCGGAAGTTCCCGGATTGAGTCGATAATGGTATATACACTTACCCCCCCCCCCCTTTTTTTGTTCGTTGCTGTGTCCTTCAAAGTAATGCCCTTCCGAGATATGGTACGGTCCCAGCGTTTGGGAACTAAACCGACGACAATTGGAGCCTTCCGTCTGTGCTCTTAAGACATACGGTACTTACAAATGCAGCTTTTACGAATGCACTCATCGCATTTCTCGACTGTTGTTAACATAAAGTGAAACTAAAATACTACCGTCTCTTGAAGCGTGCCTGTTCGTGAGAGACTGACGGGAATTCCGATTCAAAAAGGGACACGCCTCATATACAGTATGTCATCCCTGTCTTGTCCTGGTTTTGCATTCTTCCATAACGGCCGATAAACGCTGCCAGTACTTGTATGACGTTACAAAATAGCTAACTCGTTATGGATTGTATTTGATCATATAACGCGGGTTTTTAGCAGTTACATCGTGGCCAAATTTGTGACACTTGCAGTAGACAGTAATATCAAAATACACGGCATAGTTTGGAGTTCTGGGATGAATGGTACCCCACACATGAAGAAATGGATCTGAATTAATGCACTAATTTGGGGAAGAACTTGTGACGCCTTTTGTCACTACAGTTCTGTCATTTGTACTTACATCGAAACAAGTAGAAATTAAGTATTAGTAATCATATAACGTGGGAGGTTTGTTTCTCTTCTCATTGCTCACGGATTGTATATAAAAAATCCCCGTACGTGAACGATACGAATGTAATGTCAAGGCTCTGTGCCATCATTTTTGTGATACTTAAATCATAAACGCCTGTTCCATAAAATATACGGGCATGTATGTCTTGCATACAGAAAGTATTTTGGTCGCATGTCAGCCCGCCGTAGAGCGGACGACATCATTGCTGTACAGCGAACGACGATGCCTCCCGCTCTGCTGTGCCGTGGCCGGCGGTGAAGATACTCTGTGAAATATCCCACTAGTGGCCGCTAGCCACATGTATTAAAATCTTAATTTCCGATCTGTTCACCTATAAGCGTGCTATCATGACTGAAGATTGTCATGGTTGTCCTGCGTCTGTCCTGGAAAATGCCGAGGCGTTACCACGATACAGACCACGGCCTCACACTGAAGAGCTAGAGCAAGGATGCCCGTCCTGTTGACTGCCGTCTCTTTGTCACTCAATATTTAGATATAAAAAAGTGTATATTCTTGCCTACATTCCTGTGGTAAATTTCAGATTCGTAAATTGATAGAACATATAAGCAAAACTGTCACTGTTTTTTTGACTTCGAGATTCACTGAGTAGGCTTGTCAGTTGTTACAGTTATGGGAAACGTATTTGAATGCATCTACGACGGAACAACGGGCCTTGCATTTTCAGAATACTCATTCCTCCTCTGTAAGTAAATTTTAACTACCCGCTGCTGGCCAGTGTATTAGATGCCGTAGCCGATCTCGGTGACCGTGCGGTCTGAGGCGTAGGACTGAAGCCGATTGTTGATATCGCGGTTTCGGATCCCGCTGAGGGCATCGATGCTGGTCTCTTGTGTGTAGTGCAGGTAGCACCCTCTGCGACAAGCTGATTACCCATTCAGGGGATGCCTAACGTATGTTTATGTCTAATTGTGTTATCTAGAAACCTCAACAATGAGGCGGCCTAGGCCAAAGTTGGACTGTTGCGTCACATAAAAACAGTGGGTGCCATATAATTGATAATTAAACAGTGAATGTAACGATGAAAGCTCCTAAGCACGAGCAAATTATTTTCATGTTGAGGGAGGGGGTTATGGTGAAAGATAAATGTGAATACGTAATTTAATGTTAATTTCTACGGAGTGAAATTTGGAGGCTCATTTTAAGACTGTTCACAGAGGTTTTGAACCAAGATTTCTCTGTTGGTGGCGAGCTGAAGGAAGAACTTTCAAAATTACATTCATCATAACATGTTTTTGTAAAATTTGTTAAGAAATGTGTTGCTGCAATTGTAGAGTCTTTCCATTTATTATGTGCCCATCATTGACTAAATCCTTTCGGCCGCACTATGGCCTTGGGGTCGACTCAGCCCAGAACAGAAATGAGTAGCAGGGATATCTCCTGGGGATAAAGGCGGCCGCTGCTCTAGGCTGACAGCCTTGCTACCTTGATGTGCCGATTAGCTAGAAATTCTGGGAGCCCCAACTTGCTGATCCCTAAGGACCTGTCCATGCCTGTAATGGGATAGCTTTACCGTACATTGTGTACATACTACGTATATAAAGTTATTGTGAATCGTAACTGATCTTTTGATTGTGGTGCGGTGGTACAAGAGGCCTTGTCATAGCATTTGAATCCTTTGTTCTGTGCATTCAGAAGTATTTCCTTTGTCAAAGCTATTCATACCAGGAAAGTTGAGTTCATGGCAGAATTTATGAGAGACCGAATGGAAGCGGCTGGCGCACCCCGATGTCCAGTTGTGGAGTAGTAGGACGATTCGATACAGAGTTACAGAACTTTTGCCACATTGCATCACTTCAAGCTGAAATATTGAATATTCACAATCGGAAGTTGTAAAGTAGTCATTGTATCTCTCCCTTCTAACAGATATCACAGTTCAACTACAAATGCGGACATGCAGAGAGGCCTGTGCAAGTGCGCGTGGACCGACTTCGAACGCGACGTTCATTTTGAGAGTGAACAACATACAAGGATTCAGTGTGCTGACAGCAGGTGGACAATTAATGTCGGATAACAATAAACCCCAGTTAATTAACGATCGAATGTACCGTGACCCTGAATCTGTGCTAAGTTACAGTTGCAGCCTCCTAGCATACTCGCCGCGCCGGCCAGCACCTCCCGGTAAATGTCTCGTGAGCAGTTTATACCAAACCATGCCCATTGGCCGCTGACGACGACAACCTAGACGACAGTGGATATTACGTACCATCCGGCGTTTTGTTTGTCACCGACACTTCTCATTTCTTTCGCTACCAGTTGGCCACAAGACTGTAGCAAATATAGACCACTCATTAATTACAGGCGGTGTTGTCTGAAAACCTTTCGTGTAAGAATTTTATTCCTGATCTAATGAGTCTCTTTGTGTGTCTCTTGTCTTGATTTTTTCTCTTGCATAAGTTATTCCACTTCGTTAATTTCTGTGTAATTCTGCTGTCATTGAAATTCTTTCTTTCTTTCTTTTACTTTTCGTACATTGTCTTCCAGCTTCTTAAGGAATGAAGGACGATTCCAGCAAGTAGGCTAGGTTGTATCTCACCATCATAGCTTCTCTTTGGAAAATTAGGAGTAGCTTTTTAAGGACGAGAAAACAGTTCAAAAACGTGTGTGTGTTTACATTTTTCACCGCTTGGCAAATTTTTTGAGTGTAATTTTCAATCGCTTATAGCGAAAACGACGCTGGGCAACACCGCGTCTGGGGAGAGTTTATTGTACTGTAAATGCGTATTCCCGGGACGATAAGTTCTACTGGCTAGAGGCGAGCGGGCTCTTGATTTTTTAAAACCCTGGTTGTTACCATCAAACCTTGAACTAGGAAGCTTTGGCACGTCAGCCATGTTATTATACATTCTACAAAGAACTGCCTTATAAAAGTTGCGTATTCCAAGCTTATTACGTCATTTCAGGATCGTAAATTAAGAAGTTCTAGTGTCACTATCGTCTTACATGTTCTGCATCCACCATGCTGTTGGCGGCGATTGTGGGAAGCTGAAAAGGAATACTTGTGGCGTTGGTGTAACTTCCAGTGGGATAAGTACCGTAAGAAGTTTCTTGAAATGGTCACCAGCTTCAGAAGTTTAAATAGAGTTGCCTCATAAATCTACCTCATTTCCGTATATGTTCCCCTTTGCACTTTTGAACCAGCATACTGATTGTTACTAAAATGGACTAGAACTGTGTGTTTGTTCCAAGATTCGGCATACAGTGATACCTCGGCTAACGAAGATAATTCGTTCCGTAATCACATTCGTTAGCCGAAACGTGTTCGTTTCATCTCCTAGAATGGTCCGACCGTTCATGTTTGTTGCTTTATGTTAGCGCGCGCATCCACTAAAACATTCGTTAGCCGAATCCATATTCGTTAGCAGGGTCACTCGTTAGCCGAGGTATCACTATATTATTCGAGAAACAACGTGTACTGTGATTAATGTGTGTCCAGAACGTGGTCACCTAGCTGGAATGTGGCTTGGCCCGTGTAGCATGTGGCCGTTAAGTATCAACTGCGTATACGTAAGAATTGTCGTGGTTAATGACGTCGCGTGTAGTGATACAGGTGTTTACGAAACACTCGCGATCTGGCTTGAGCCTGTGACGCAAACTTGTTTTCGGCGTGCAGGCGGGTAACGCATACGGCGGAGACGAACAACGCGCTATATGATTTGGTGCTGGTATCTGTTTCTGCTTGCTGGCCTATTTTAGCCTACTGCCCTAAGAAAGAAAATCAAGTAGGTCGAGTGAAATTGCAGCACTGCGTGTTCATGCGTTTCTATATATGCGTCTTAGAACATGATAACTTAGTTCCACGAAACTTTGTGTAAACGTTAATCCGTACTTTTTCCATTTCCTACAGCTTGAAATAACAACATGGCAGATGCGCGAAATTGTGAGGTGGGAACGACACTAATGTAAATTTAGGATATTGTAGTAACGTAACAAGGTGCATATCACGACGGATGTTCTTTGAATGTAGGAGCCCGTTCAACAACTTAGGAGCCAGACATTGTTTCTGCTGTATATTTATACTGCAACGACCAGCAAATTAAGCCTTCGTTGTTACTGTTTCTGGTATTTGGTGTTTGTGTGTTTGTATATCCAAGATATTACAAAGACATTCGTACAAACTGAGGTCATTCTTCCGACATGATACAACTTTTTTTCGAGTCTTTCTTTATAAAAAATGTAAAAAATTGAAAATTTTTAGGGTTTTTAAAACTAAACTATTTGGAACATTAGCTGCACTGGTTTCTCTTTTCTGTGATGCGCTTTCGGTGTATAGTAATGTTTTTCCAGTGTTCCGCAATAACAGACACAACACCAACTTTGCTGGTAACCCATCTTGTATATCGTAAACGTTGAAGTGTCTCTATGAAGCTGTGAAGGCTCTCAGCTGCTTGCTTTATGTGTCACATTCTGTATAAAGAACTCTGGGAGGGTTGGTACAGCTTTTTGAGGACAGAATCGAGATCATCAGCTTATTTCCCCACCTTGTACTTCTGCGACCTCTGTGATAATGCATCGTGCTTAATTCAGCAGCCACAGTCGTAAGATTATTGCGTTTTCAGGCAAGCAGGAAGTGCACAGAATCGGCATTGTACAGGTTATTTACAAAAATCAAGTTAAACGGCGTTAACAGTAATTATAGACCCTCTCAGAACCGTAAGTCTGTGGACCTTGAAGTACGCTCTGAATTTTATTCGGAACTGCTTGTTCCTCCTCCTGTAAGGAAACACAGGGTTGTTTTATTTATCGTTTATGTCTGCTGGTCATCAAGTGTCCGGTGTGTTAATGAAAGTGATTATTCTCTCCGTTGTGAAGCAGAGACAATTGTCATGCCGCGATGATATGAAGAGTGATTCACGCCGTGAATGCTCCGCCCACTAGCTTCATCACGACCGCTGTATGCATTTGTGCGACAGTATCTGACCACGTGGAGCTAATGGATGTGTGCTGCGAATAGGGTCACGGGTTTTCTCTCTGTGAAGGGTAGTCCTACTTGCATGCCGGTGAGAGCTGACTAGCGGGTTGCGTGATGCATGGACGCGGGCGTAGGCCAATGGCAGAGGCTCCGGAGTGACTGAACGTCAAAATTGAGTAATGTGAGATAAAGGTAAAGTTGCCCCTAGGCACGCCATCAAGGCCTGAGGAAGAGTAGATTTATATCCGGAAGTTCGAGCCCCTGTAACCCCGGGGTAAGGGTTCCCGATAACCATTGAATAAGCTGGATGGGCTCCGGAGCCAGTCAGGACGGTTCGGATAAGGTAAAAAATTTATCCCTGCCAGTAATCGATCCTTCATTTCTCGGTTGTTGGCCCCGTAGACGGCTACGCTGCCCCAGTTATTCGTCCAAATCTAGTTATGCATAAAAATCTGAAATGTTTGAACGTGAACAACACGACTGATGACTCGCGAGTTTGTTACAGTTGCAGGTTTTCAGAGTCTGTTGCAATTTGCTGCACCGTTCTCAGAAAGTTCATAAACTAAGTAGCTAACCCAGACAAGCGCGTGGCCCGCGAAGCGTTTCCATGCAACACTTTTTACTTATACGCTCAAAGGCAAGTTATCAGCATGTGTGGAACTCACATTAAAACAAATCCGCAATACCAGTGCCTCGGAAAAGTCACGGAGATTTATCTGTAATAATTTTCAGTAACATAATTTCAGCGCAAAAGTCAGAATATTGTCGATTTTGTCTCCCGCCTGTCTTTTTGTTAGAACTGAATTGATTGTTCTGAAGTGTGAATGGTATAAATAGTCGACTCACTATTGAAGCCGGAAGTCTAAGAATTCTAAACCCAGGCTGCCAACCCAAGTTGAAAGATTATTCAGTTGATACTTTATATCAATTCAACAGCGACAGCTTTTAACACGTGCTGTTTGCGGTCCCATATTTAAACGTGTAAGGAAATTGTAGCACCAGTTTGATATAACAGCATTTGTACCACAGCAAAAGTTGTGTGTTCAAAATCTGTCACTCTCAGACAAACCCTTATTGGAAGCCATTCGGTACTGTGAAACCTGACGGCGTTTTGGCAATCATAAGTCGGTTAGGGTCGTTAACGTAAGTTGCGGAAAGACGTTCGCAGTAAACCACTGGTTACGACGTGCTTCCAATTTCTGTCCTCAGTCTGGCACAGCCATTCAGATATAAACATTTAGTTTATGACCAACTGGGAAATCAGCAACAAAATGACTGTCAATTAAACCAGGAAGTTTTAAATGATCCAATGACCATGCACCGATTTTTTATTATGAGAAATACCACCAATAAGTTGCATATACGGGTATGTGAATGTGTTGCATTATTAACAGCGTAGCCTCCTACATGTTTCGGCTACCTCTTGTGGCCATCTTCAGGGAGGTGTTCTTTGAAGGATATATCACGTAGAACTTGACATTTTTATGTGCAAATTGAGTTATTTTGACATTATGTGTAATATGTCCTGTAGCGACCCAGATGCAGGGGTCCTGGGTTCCGACCCCGCGATTGATCACTGTAGAGGAAGCTGAATCCCGTCGATTCAAATAATTGATTCTCACCTCTTTTATTTAATGGATGCACACTTTATTCTAGATTTATTGAATAAACAGGATAGACAATTGGTGAATAGAAATAGGAACGCAAGCGAGAAGTCCAGCCAGTAATTTAGGAGAGGCTGATGTTTCCTCTCTTAAGTCTCTGAAATGAATCCCCCGAGTTACAGAAGGTTACTCGCTTTAACTAGTCAAACACGTGCAGA
>Ga0123355_10010168_pt1 | contig 14384 bp, 8 predicted proteins | sample TergutEmb28metaG_3_FD_89872 | JGI IMG/M metagenome (GOLD analysis project Ga0123355, IMG submission 89872) | Embiratermes neotenicus P1 segment gut microbial communities from Petit-Saut dam, French Guiana - Emb289 P1 | ecosystem: Host-associated > Arthropoda: Insects > Digestive system > Gut ...
AAATAGGCAACAAATCTTTTTAATCCTATTATACACTCCATTAGTTGTCAAGCACAATACCACTGGAGTATTTTTCTTAATTATTCCCCCTTTTTCTGCAGCGATTTCTTCTAAAGTATTTCCAAGTATTTCACAATGATCATATCCGATAGGAGTTATAACAGACAGGAAAGTATGTTCTATTATGTTAGTAGCGTCCAAACGCCCGCCAATACCCACTTCAATAACGGCGAAATCAACATTTTCGCGGGCGAAATATAGGTATGATGAAAGCGTTAATATTTCAAAAAAACTTAAATTTCCACACAAATCTTGCATGGATTCTTCGTAGCTGCGAACTATGCTAACAACCTCTGCAAAGCCTTCATCACTTATTGATACTCCGTTTATAGAAATCCGTTCATTACATTTTTCCAAATGCGGGGAAGTAAAAAGGCCTGTCTTATACCCGGCAGACGATAAGATTCCGGATATCATCGCGCTAATGCTGCCTTTTCCATTAGTGCCAGCAACATGAATGATGCGGTATGACTCCTGCGGGTTGCCCATTATAGACAGGAACTCCTTAAGACAGCCCAAACTATGTTTTTGCCCTGTTTCAGTTGATTTCTGTATGTATTTGAGGGTTTCGCTATATGTCAAATAGACCAAATCCTTTGGGCGGCCACATAGGCCGCCCCCTTCTAATATTTTCCGAAATCTTTTGAAGATATTATGCTAGGTTCAGGGGATATTTCGTCTGTGTATTGCTCCTTATCAGCTTTATTTCGTTTTTCTTGTATCGCATTAAATTTAATTACTTGGTTCAATGCTGCTTTAGCATTTTTCTTAGATTCCGTTAACATAGTCGGCTTTGTATTTGTCTTGAAATTAATCATATTGCTGCTCTGTTGAGCCTGCACTGGTACTGCTGGAGGCTTTGGTTTTCGTGGTTTTATCTCTCTCCCCGATTTCAACCCCGAATCAGGCGTACGGACGATAGGCGGCGCCCCCCCATACACGCCAGATAGGCTGCGGAGCACTTCTGTCTGGCTTATCAGTTCCTTTGCATCACTTTCGCTTGCCTCTGATATGTTGGCACTGACTTTAACCACATCATTTAATTTACCAAACCCATCAGCCATCTGCGAAAAGTATTTTGCTTCCTCGTTCGAAGATTTAGAAATTTCCACTATGATATCTGTAACCTCAGTTATAGAGTCAACTATATGGTTAAACGACTCTGCCGTACGGTCTGCTATAGACATGCCCTCATTCACTTTATCTACAGTGTCTTCAAGCAGTTGGCTGGTATGTTTTGCTGCTTCCATACTCTTAACAGCCAGATTCCGTACTTCCTCAGCAACAATTGAAAACCCTTTGCCATGTTCTCCAGCCCTTGCTGCTTCAACAGCCGCATTTAACGCCAGCAGATTTGTTTGAAAAGCTATATCGTCAATAGCCTTAATAATTTTAAAAATGTTGTCGGAAGCGTTCTTAATGCCCTCCATAGATGTTACCATGTTCTTCATTTCACGATTGCCCTGATCGGCACTGTTCTTTGAGGTAAGGGAAAGTTGTTCAGCTCGTTTTGCATTTTCCACATTATCCTCTGTTCTTTCAATGACAAGTCTAACTATTTCGGTTAATTCATGCGCATTGGTAGAATGCAGATCAATTTCACGTGAGAATCCATTGCTTCGTTCCAATATATGGTTAGAACTTATTACAATGCTGTCAGCAGTTTGGTTTAATTTAGTTGTTAACTGATTTAAATGGTCAGATATATTGTTAAATGAGTCTTTTAATGTATTGAACTCACCTTTATATTCATCTGTAATCCGATAATTCATTCGCGCTTTGCTGCACGCTTCTGAAATATTGTTTATAGAACTCTTTACTGATAACATAGCATTATTTACAGAGTCTGCAAGGGCTCTATATACCCCGCTGAACTCATCGGCATTATCCATTAATAAAGAAAAATCACCGTCAGACAGAGCATCAAGAACACTTATGGCTTCATTTATGGCTTTTTCATTTTGCTCTTGTCCTAATACCGCATTTTTAATCCCATCGTTTAGGCTTCTAATATACAAATCCAACGCATTAGCGGCATTGCTTAATCTTTTCCCTTGCTCGTGTTTTAGCGTATTGCTTTTTTGGAATTTGCCTTCTTTCAGCTGTTTAAACCAATTAAGAGCTGCTTCATACAGAGCCTCGTATTCATTTAAGGCTTTTTCTGTGGAAGCGACATCTGATATCAGTTTTTGTCTTTCCACAGCTGCATTACTAATTACTTCAAACATGGCATTTATTTCATCTTCTTCAATCCTGTTGACGTAACCTGGAAAACCATCTAGCGCCTGTTCTTTTAACTTTCTAAACGATGCAGTTATCCCGTTTAAAATTGAATAAGCTATAAATATGGAAACAAGTATAACACTCAACCCGATAGCGAGTATTGTCCAGCGGGTATTTCCATATGTCAAAAACCATCCCACTGCAAACAAAACTACCGCAGGGAACATAGCAACCGCTACTAACATTGATAGTCTTTTCTGCAAGGCGTTACCTCCTAGATACTAGATACTAGGTACTAGGTACTAGAAAGACCAAAAGCCAACCGACAGATACTTGAGATGCCGTTTACTTTTACAAGAGCCAATATTGTTGATTCCGTCATTGCGGGCTTGACCCGCAATCCCCAAAATTAGCCACTTTAATGGGATCCCAGGTCAAGCCCGGGATGACGTCGATGGTTGATTGCTCTTGCTCGACGTTCCTACATAAGCGGAGGATACATTTTAGTCTCTAGTTTCTAGTTTCTAGCATCTAGTTCATTGCTTCACTACAAAATTAACAATACGTCCTGGGACAAAGATCTCCTTAGCAACTGTTTTTCCTTCTAACCGATTTCCTAAAGCTGTCCTGGCAGCTTCCAGAACCTCGTTTTTGTTTGCCTCTCTATCGACTTTTATAGTATCACGTAATTTCCCGTTAATCTGTATAGCTATTTCAACGGTATCCTCAACCAATTTCGATTCATCTGCCTGTGGCCAAACCTCATTAAACACGGTAGAACTATGACCAGTGCTCTGCCAAAGCTCTTCAGCTATATGCGGTGCAAACGGGGCAAGCATTATCATTAAACTATCCATGGTTAAACGATCCAAACCGCCATTTTGTTTAGCAACATCCGACAGCTTGTTCGTGAACTCCATAAAACCGCTTATCACAGTATTCAGCGACCAATTCTCTAAACGGTTTGTAACTTCGTGTATCATTTTATTTCGCACTTGCTCTATCTGCCTGTTTTCACCTACAGGTACTTGATAATAATCGCCAATCAGCTTCCATACCCGGTTAAGATATCTATAGACACCTTCAATAGACCGCTCATCCCACTCGCTGTCGAACTCTGGGGGGCCGATAAATAGTGAATACATACGCAGCGAATCACAGCCGTATTTTCGTACAATATCATCTGGAGACACGACGTTGCCAAAAGTCTTTGCCATTTTATGTCCGTCTTTAGTTATCATTCCCTGATTAAATAATTTAATGAATGGCTCTTCAAAATCAACTGCACCGATATCATATAAAAATTTGGTATAAAAACGTGCGTATAACAAATGAAGCACGGCATGTTCCACGCCTCCGACGTAATAGTCAACCGGCAGCCAATTCTTTAAATCATCCTTATTGGCCAGTTCGGATGCATTATGGGGATCCGCATAACGCAAAAAATACCAACTAGAACCCGCCCACTGAGGCATTGTGTTTGTTTCGCGCTTGGCAGGGTCCTTACATTTGGGGCATTTGGTATTAACCCAATGCTCTATATTAGCCAATGGTGATTCTCCTGTTTCTGTAGGTAAGTAAGATGCCACATCTGGCAACAGTACTGGCAGTTCATCTTCAGGGACAGGAACTGCCCCGCAGGTTTCGCAATGTATTATTGGGATGGGCTCACCCCAGTAGCGCTGGCGGGAGAATACCCAGTCGCGCAATTTGTAATTCACTGTTTTTCTGCAGATGCCCTTCTCCGCCATATAATCCGTTATAGCATTTATAGCTTCGGCTGAAGGCATCCCGTTAAAGACGTCGGAATTTACCATAAAACCTTCGCCGATATACGCTTCCTCAAGCTCAAGCGAGGGAGTACCATCTTTGCTTATTACTTCTGTTATTTTCAAGTTAAACTTTTTAGCAAATTCGAAATCGCGGCCATCATGACCAGGTACGCACATAATGGCGCCCGTTCCGTATTCAATCAATACATAGTCAGAAATCCAAATTGGGAGTTTATCCCCACTTACTGGATTAACACAATAACTGCCAGTAAACACTCCTGTTTTATCTTTGTCTGCCATACGTAAAACCGATGACTTAGACGCAGCCTGACGACAATATTCTTCCATCTCTACTTTTTTATCGCTTGCTGTTATCTGGGGCACCATCGGATGTTCCGGCGATAAAACCATAAACGTCGCGCCATAAATTGTATCAGGCCTGGTAGTATAAACCTTAATAGACATGTCATGTTCTTCTACTAGAAAGTCTATTTCCGCCCCATAACTTTTGCCTATCCAGTCGCTCTGCATTTTTTTGACCTTATCGGGCCATTCTAAAGAATCCAGGCTTTCCAAAAGCCTGTCCGCATATTCAGTAATCTTTAGCATCCATTGGCGCAGCATTTTTTTGGTAACAGTCATTTGACAACGCTCGCAAATGCCGCCGACGGCTTCTTCGTTTGCCAGTACGGCTTTACATTTCGGGCACCAGTTTAGAGGCATTTCCATTTCGTAAGCAAGACCTTTTTTGAACATCTGAACAAAGATCCATTGGGTCCAGCGATAATATTCTGGATCAGTGGTATTAATCTCACGATCCCAGTCATACAATGCACCTATTTCTTTCAATTGTCTTCTGAAGTTCGTGACATTTTCACTGACACCAACAGCCGGATGAACATTATTCTTGATCGCAAAATTTTCGGCTGGGAGTCCGAAAGCATCCCAGCCCATAGGGTGAAGCACTTGATAACCCTGTAATATTTTGTAACGGCTCAAAACGTCACTTATCACATAACCACGCCAATGGCCAACATGCAACCCCTTTCCTGACGGATATGGGAACATATCTAAGCAATAAAAACGGGGTTTTTTTTCATCGTGAACATTAATGGGATTTTTCTCCCATTCCATTCGCCATTTTTTTTCTATTTCAAAAAAATTATATTTCGTCATTTATCCACCTTCGTTTAAAGGGTCTTTCCAAATATGGGCGCAACGTGGGGGATGATGTGGGCATCGTCCCCCTACATCACATCTTGACCCAATATAGATTTATTTATAGAGCGGCCCATAAGAATGGCATGCCCTGTAATCAGCGCCTTCCACATCAGTAGTACCAAAAGCTGCCCAAACATGCGGCCTAAAGATTTGTTGTGTGGGCACATTATGCATACAGACCGGAATCCTCAGCATCGATGCCAAAGTAATTAAATCCGCACCTATATGGCCATACACAAATGCTCCGTGATTCGCACCCCAGTTTGCCATAACGCTGTAAACATCGGTAAAAGCTCCATCGCCTGTAAGCCGCGGGGCAAACCAAGTACATGGCCATGTTGGATCAGTGCGATTCCAAAGGGTGTTGCTAACTTCTTCGGGCAAATCAACTGTATATCCTTCAGCAATCTGCAATACTGGTCCTAAGCCATCAATCAGGTTAACACGCGCCAAGGTGACAGGCATTTGCGCACGGGTTTGGAATGTGGATGAGAATCCGCCGCCTCTGAAATAGCCCAAACTGGCCGGACTCCAGCTCACAGCTTCCATTGTTGACTCAATATCCTTGTCCGTGACATCCCACCATTGTTTCATAACCGCTTGGCCATCGGCTTCCTTCATTTCGCCTGCGGCATCCAAGGCCGCAGCTCCAGAGTTAATTAAATGTATAAACCCGTCCTTGGCCAATCCTTCCAGCTCATAGCCAGTTACACGCTTAACAGCATCCGGACTCCAATATGTGCGCACATCCGCGAACACTGAGGCTCGCCCAGTTAGTAGATGCTCAAACATCATTGCACAGGCATTTAAGCTATCATTTTCTGTTGCCAATAATTCTGGTTGTTTTTTACCATTCCAGTCAAACGTTGTATTAAGTATAGCCTCAGTAAAGTCCCCATTTGGCCAAAAATCAGTCCACATCCGTTGACCTTGAAACCCTGCTGCAATGGCGTTGCGCCCCAGAGCTTCTTCATGGAATCCCATATCAGAGAGGGCAGGGTTGCCACGCATTATGTCCCGGCAAATAAGTGTCATCTTAGCCACAAATTCCCATTCATTCGCCTTTTGCTCTGATGAATGCGGATTCTGGTTTCTTTCCTGGCCTTCACGGCAGTTTTCCTTTATCCATCCCAACAGTTTTTGGTATTCGCTCTGATCGTAGATATTCAATTCTATGCGGCGAAGTATTTCGGGCATTCCTACCCATTCGGCGCGTATTCCCAAATATTTTTGAAAGAATGATGTATCACAGCATGATCCAGCAATCCCCATAGATACCGAACCGATATTCACATAGCTTTTTCCGTTCATAGAACCAACTGCAACTGCAGCCTGTGCGAAACGCTTTAACTTTTCCCTCACATCAGCGGGAATCTGGGTATCTCCAGCATCCTGTACATCGGCACCATAAATACTAAAAGCTGGCAGCCCCCATTGTGCATGTGCGGACATAACTGCAGCAAGATAAACAGCACCTGGACGTTCCGTGCCGTTAAAACCCCACACAGCTTTGATAGTTTTTGGATCTGTGTCCATAGTTTCCGAGCCATAACACCAGCAAGGCGTGACTGTGAGCGTAGCTGTTACACCATTACTTGCAAATTTACTTGCACAAGCGGCAGCTTCCGCCCCGCCTCCTATTGTGCCGTCTGCAATAATGCATTCAACTGGTGTGCCATCTGCATAGCGGCATTCTGCAGAGATAAACTCTGCTGCGGCTTTTGCCATATTATAAGTCTGCGTTTCAAGGCTTTCGCGCACACCGCCCCATCTACCGTCAATAGTCGGGCGAATACCTATTTTAGGTTTCATACTTTACCTCCTCAAAATATGTAAAGACAGTGTATCTCTTTGCTTGTTTATAGGCAAGTATTTTTGATTACCCTTCTGGGTTGCTCCTAACTTCCATCGCAAGCCCCGACCTTAAGGTCGGGGTAGTTGACTATATAACGCAGCTATCTGGGTCAAATTATACAAGCGAATGCTAAGATGTGTCAATTGTTGCTTTTTATTCTTTCTTGAGTTTGTTGCTCCTGGTAAGCACTAGCGGGAACTAGTGCTCGATTTATTTAAAATTTCGTTTCCATTTCCTCTTTCGCTTCCATGAACGGATCCGATTAAAAAAAATTGGCCAAAAGAACAAAATCAAATTAAGGATAGAAATTAGAATAGCTATCCTATGTGTCCAACTCGATCTTAAGAAATGAATAGCTAGAGAAGCACTAGTAAAATAGCCAAGATATTTTACCTTTGCTGGCAATATAAAAAGCAGTAAAATCTGATAATCAGGATACAAAAGAGCAAACGCCAAGAGTAAAGATGTATGAATGTATGCGTTAGTAGCGAAACCTGTATATAATCCACCTAAAACCGCACCAACAATGCCCAGAAAATAAAAGAGATTAAATTTCAATGCTCCCCATTCGTTTTCCAGGTGAGAACCAATAAGCCAGCTAAAATACATCGTTAGAATCGCAAAAAACGGAGAAAAGCTTAGTGGTATTAGTATAAAACTAAAAAGCCTCCAAACCTGGCCATCTCTTATCGCAGGCAAATAAAAATTCAAAAAATGCGAAACGTTAATACTGAGGACTAAAGTGAAAGAAAGAACTACTCCCTGACCTAACACTATATATAGCATCAGGTTGCGAATAGCATAACGACCAAACTTCCGGTCAATTTTTGAAAGCCATCTATCAAATTTTCTCATGTTCACCACACACTTCCAGACACAAATACCAAGAATAAAAAATGGGAAACTGAGAATGGTATTTTCCAGCCATTCTCAGCTCCCCGCTGTCTAATCTACTTTTTCTTGCAAAGCTGTCTTTATAGCGTTTGCCTCATCCAAAGTAAGGATGCCGGCTGCAGCCATATCCAGCCAAATGTCTGGCTCTCCGTAAGGATATTTATTCTGATAATATACCCTACGGTCTTCTTCTTTCATTTTCTTAACTTCAGCCCGTTCGGCTTTCTTTTCCTTATAGTATTCCTTTAAATAAGCCTTTACCTTTATGCCTGTCTCTTTGTTGATTATACCAGCTTCAACCAAGGCATCCACATTGACTTTTTGCACTTTCTTACACTCTGATTTATTTTTCTGTGGTGCTGGTGGAGCGGGTGTTACTGTTGTTATCTCTGAATCATTACCGGACTGAGGCTTAGCTGCTTCGTTTGAAGTCGGTGTCTGTGATTCAGTATTAACTGACGGCTGTGCCGATTCACTGCGGGTCGGTGGCTTTGTTTCACTTTGAGCCGGTGGCTGTGTTTCGCTGCGAGGTTGAGCTTCGCTGCGAGCAGGTGGCTTTGTTTCACCTTGAGCTGGTGGCTGCGTTTCGCTGCGAGGCTGTGATTCACTGTGAGCCGGTGACTTCGATTCACCTTGAGCTGGTGGTTTCGTCTCACCTTGAGCCGGTGGCTGCGTTTCGCTGCGTGGCTGAGCTTCGGTGCTGGCCGGTGGCTTTGTTTCACTTTGAGCCGGTGGCTGCGATTCGCTGCGAGGCTGTGATTCACTACGAGCCGGTGGCTGCGAATCACTGCGGGCTGGTGGTTGTGTGGCAAATACGCTGAGTGGAGTGCTCAAACACCCTACTAAAAGCCCAATAGATACAAAATACATTACATTCCGTTTCATAAATACCATCTCCATTATTTAATATACAGAGATAGTATGTGCCGTTTTTCGACTAAAAATTTATACTGCCAAAAGCAAACCTTTGCCAAGTATAAAAGCTTCTTGCCTTCGGGAGGCTATTAGTCAGAAACTAGCATAACTATAGGTACGTTGAAATTGGCTATTAGTATATCACTAGTAATGACATCGTTTGTTACCATAACATACTCAAGATCTGTCCTACCACTAGTTGGATAAGTCACATTAAGTGATAAAGCATCTTTATCAACCCTAATGCGGTAACTATGTGTAAAAGTATAAATGTTATTAGCAAAGGAATCTGGAGTATCCTCTGTTAAATTCCAAGTAAGATTGTTATTTTCGAAATCGAGCAGCCCACTAGCAATATCCCCTGGTGAAATGGCAGTAATGAATTCGATATGCTGCCCCATTGGGGTGGTTGCAGTCCATGCTTCTGCCCAGCTTTCTATGATACGGTAAATAGCAGCAAATGCGGCGTTAAGTTGGCTTGCATTGTCTGCAGTAAAAGCAAATGTTGGGTCAGTTGCGATAACATCCCTAAGCCATACAGTGGGTGCTCCTCTTCCAAATGCAATTGTAAACATGCTAGCTGTATGCTTACTGAATGAGCCAAACGAAGTATCGTTTTTTATGGCGTTCGCAACTTGTTCAGCTGATTGTCTGCTCGCTGCTGCATCCCCCGATTGGTTGCCAGCACCTCGAACATCTGTCCCTTGAGCAAAATCAGAAATATTCCTGCCAGCCGCATTGGTTTCTCTATTTGCTATTCCATCAGAGAATAGAATTACAGAAGCGTTCTCAATAGGTAAGCCGTCTCTTCCATTTGGAAACGCGTCAGTTCTAAGCAGGTTGCGCGCAAGCCTTAAGCCACCTTCAATATTCGTGGTACCTCCATGATTTAAACCGCTAACCGTAGTGAGGGCACGATCTAAATTCTGTCCGTTGGATACATCTATCCATCCAAGATTGATAGTGGCATTGCCAGCAAAAGTGACAAGGGAAATATATCGAGCGTTGCCGCCAGCTACATCGCTATAGTTGTTCAAGAAATTCGAAAGAGCATTTCTCAGGGTTGGCATATGATTACGCATTGAGCCTGATACATCAACAACTAAAACAACAGCAGCATCTTCGGATACACTAATCTCAGTTATATCCACAGAAGTCCTAACAGTTGTTGTTATCATAAATTCATCTTCAACTTGAGTATCCTCTATTGTTTTATTAACCGAGGCTACAGCATTTCCGCCAAGTACTGGCGATGTTGTAACTTCTGTGCCAAGACTGTTGTAATATCGGGTAGGCATGTTTTCGGTTGTCAGCCTTGTAGTTGGTGGGCTTGTAAGTCCTGGGCTTGGCGTTAGTTCAGGACTTGGCGTTAGTTCAGGACTTGGCGGGGGTTCTGGATGGGAAACATGAACACAAATGACTACTGGAATAAAATCATCGAAGCCGACCATGCCGCTAGGTCCAGTTGAGCCAAACCAGCCATCACCCAGCTCATAATTTAGATCCAAATACCAAGCACCAGAAACCAGGACAATGTTTATTAAGTCATCAGCAGTACCAGGTATCCCATCAGGGCCTGCACTTATGTAATTGCCACGATAAGGCTCTTCGTCAAAAATCTCATAAAAAATATTGTTATCGAATAATCTGAAGCTACGCCCATCAGCTGCCGTATATATTGTTGACTCGGCGCGAACCATTACTTGCCGTGTCCAACTTATACTGCTATCTGCAGCATAAGATGCAGTAATAACCATGTCGCTACCATCTGGCGCGTCTTCTGTTACCTGCAAAGTAGCTTGGTTGCCATCAGCAGAGAAACTAACGCCTGTTGCAGAAGTTGTTTCCCATACTATATTTTCAGCACCGCTTTCGGTAATCGCTGCCAAATCAAGCTCTTGGCCAGGACGAACCAATACATAATCGCTTGACACCTTAGCACGAGTTGCAACACTAATGTTTCTGGTAGGTGCATTAACAACTGTTCGAAGAAGCTCCTGAGCCTGTGGTGAAGCATCAGTTAGCATGCGCTCCCAGTTATTTCCATCTTCACCGTCTTTTGTCGCCATATGCGCATGTACATTTATTCCATAATAATAATCATCCGCTGGGATGATGGCTTGTTCGAGAGTATTAATCAGCATGCCAGTTGCTTGGCCTGGCAGCAAAGGTGCTGCCCAATATGAATAACCATCGTCATCAATGACCCAGTAATTGCCAATGGGTGAGCCCATCTCGATCCATTGTGACATCAAGATAACAGTGGCAGGTAGAGTCTGCCTTGACGCATGGCCATACTGGTTGACACTATGTGGACTTACAGCTTCATGACCTCCGTTGGCAATCCATGACGGATCCTCCCTATAAGTCTCTGAAGCAGGAAAGAAATACTTTTGCCCACCCATAGTCCATCTCCAGTACTGATTCAATATGGCTGTATAGCCATCGGGACGGGTTGGCGTCTGATTTTCATCTATATGTACTGCACTGAAAGGGGCCCAGGATGATACTTCATCAAGTAAAGCATTAGGATCAATTGGCACAGCCAGATTGAGATCTGAATTAGACAAACCGGCTCCATCGCCCATTTCCATGTACTCTGAAATCATGATTCTTACAAAGAGAGGTTCTGTACCCCAATTTTCAATATAAACACCCTTGTGCGTCGAGCCCTCGCAATGGTCGTTGTGCAATGTACCGCCTGGGCCATCAGGGTTGTTCGAGTTAGAACTCCCCCTACCTGTAAAAATATTTATTATACTGCTGTTGAAGTTAGTCCAAGCAAATGTACCCACTACAAGTAGAAAAGCAGCAGATAAAGCTGATAAAATCGCTAAACTCTTTCGTTTTTTAATGACAACTCACTCCTCATAAATATTGTATTGTGATTAATTTAGACACAAAAACAAATTTTGTCTATTAAAATCTGATACACCATTATTTCATGCTATATTATACCATTTTTTCCAAAAAGTCAATTAAATTCGACTTTTTGAGTGTAGCAAATCTTTATGGTTGAAAGATGTAATGAAAGAAGTGAAAGCGACAGATAATTTCTGGGAAAACAAAAAAGGCAGATACTCCGATCAATGTCGGAACACTACCTTTTTATCAGCACTATGCAAAACGACGAAAATAAATATTAGACCCACCCTCAGTTTGCTCTGTCATTCCGTCTGAAAACGTTCAGTTTTTTACCCACATACAAACCAGTAAATACTAAAACTGCTATTAATGCCAATGGAACCACAGCCCCCGCCAAAAACACGAGGATATTACCAAAGAATGCTGCTGTCCCACCTACAGACGCTACAAAATTATACCAGAGCCTCTGTCCAAAATTACCAGTATCATCAAATAATCTTACGATTACGCCTTCAGTCATATTGACTGTAATCGTTGAAAATGCTGCCAAGCTATCAATATTATTTATCCAGCTTTGCATAATTTCTATATCCGTACGCACCCTACCCAATTGCTCTTCCAATATTAAAATCGTCTCTACACTTTCCGCACTTTCAATCATCTCAAGGATACGTTCTTCTTCAATGCGCTTTATCTCAAGTCTACCTTGAGTGTCGTGATACTCTCCTGTAACATTCTGGATACTCTCACTGGATGAAACGAGCCTGCCAGTCTCTTCAATCTGAGCCTTCAATTCAGAGAAATGCTCTGCTGGAACCCGCAATACCACATGAAAACTCCGACTATTACCCTCGTTAAATATATTAGATGATTCAATAAACCCGCCCATTTGCCTTGTCAAGCTCTCCAGCCGAGTTTTATCACTATCAAAATCCTCCGTAAATAACTCAACAAAAGCCGACTTAATAATCACTTCAGGTCTATATTCCTCGCCGATGCCTGCATCTATTGATTCTCCAGGTGCTCCCGCCGTAGCTTCCAAGGGCATCGCATAGTCGTTCACCCATATGTCAGCCACAGCTTCTTGCTCAACAAATCTTTGCGCCTCGTCTCTCATTCCAAACTGTACGTCAGCAGCGGCTTCGGGCATAACCTCTGAGGTAGTAGCCGAGTCGGGTGCGCTGCCGCAAGCAGACGCAAATAATAAAACGGATATTATTCCAGCAAAAGCTAACATTTGACAAGCGCGCTTTATTCCACTATTCACTTAAAACCCTCCGTTTCGCCTTTTGCTGATAAACCTTACGAACAAATATATAAAAGCAGTAAATACAATAAACACTGATATCGGGACAATAGCACCAACCATAAACAACAGCAGGCCTTGCATAAACAGAATCATCCCATTCACAGATTGATTAAAACTGTTAGACATACGAACACCAAGCGGCGGCACGGGTTGTGGTGGTGGTGTGTGAACACGGTTGCGTAGTACAATAAATATATATGGTTGCCCTATCTCAGCGTTAATGCTGCGCATCCGTGAATTTAGCTGGTCGTTTTCATCTAATACGATATTTAAATTGGCTTGGATACGGAGCAAAACATCTAAATCGTCGCTCATGCTCAGTAACTCAAGTAGACGCTCTCTCTCCATTTCTTTCGCCGTTAACCTGGCTCCGAGTTCATTTAAGTCCCGAGACATATTAGTCCTGAACTCTGACTCCGTAACAACAGTTCCAATTGTACGCAATTGCTCTTTTACAACTTCAAATTCGGTAGGCGATGCCCTCCGGGATATATTAGCATAGCCCCGATCCCTATCATGTACAGGTAGTCTTAACTCAATACTCGTCTGTATCCCATCTAGCATTGATATTTGATCTATAGCCTGGTTGAGATCGTCAACTACCAGCTCTATAGTAAAATTCGTTATGGATGATGCCATTTGCTCTGCTACAAGTGTTGAAATTATGTCGTCTACAGAAACAATAGGCAGCTCTGGTGCGATAGTTATGCCGTTGTCACCAGGCTGGTCGTCTAGTATATCTGTAGCTGGTTCTATTGGGACTATGCCTCCCTCAGCTTCAAAGGGGCTTATATCTTCAAATCGACCCTCAAGGGGCAGCTGATACCCAAGCTCATGATCACCAGTACCAACTACTGGTAAACCACTAGTACCGTCGTCGAAGCCAACCAACGACGATATCCCAACTGCCAGCACACTGACTGCAATGAAGACTGCAGCAATACATGCGGCTGTTAGGGCAATGGGTTTATATTTTCTCAATGCAATGGTTCTTGGTGCAAGTTCATTCAGCTTACTCATTAGTTCGTTATGAAAATCCTCCGGAAGCTCTTCATCCTCAATAAGGTGAATAGTATCCATCAAGTCTTGCATACTTTCACAAGTCGCTCTACATGATTCACATGACAACAAATGTTCTTCCAACTGCCCTCGTTCCTCATCACTCAATTCGTTTTCCATGAACAGGGGGATTAATTCCGTCGTCTTCTCGCAGCCAAGCATTCTTACTCCTCCTCTCATACATGCATACGTTAAGGGTTATCTATTTGTT
>Ga0123355_10010169_pt1 | contig 14383 bp, 10 predicted proteins | sample TergutEmb28metaG_3_FD_89872 | JGI IMG/M metagenome (GOLD analysis project Ga0123355, IMG submission 89872) | Embiratermes neotenicus P1 segment gut microbial communities from Petit-Saut dam, French Guiana - Emb289 P1 | ecosystem: Host-associated > Arthropoda: Insects > Digestive system > Gut ...
CAGAAAATAAAATACGAGTATAAAAGTTATTTTGGGACACATTTGTGTAAGTTGACCACTTGCTTATGTTGACCACTTTTTCAGGAACCGTCGGTGGTCAAGTTAGACAGGTTTTACTGTATTCAGAACTACAATTTCACCTGTTGTTTTGTATGATTGTGAAACTTGGTTGCTCACATTGACGGAGGAACACAGACTGAGGGTGTACATGACTAGGGTGTTGAGGAAAATATTTGGGCCTAAGAGGGACGAGGTAACAAAGGAGTGGAAAAAACTACATAATGAGGAGCTTAATGACCTGTACTCCTCACCCAATATTGTTCGGGTGATAAAATCAAGAATGAGATGAATGGGGCATAAAGCGAGTATGAGAGGAGAGGCATACACAGGGTTTTGGTGGGGAAACCTGAGGGAAAGAGACCACTTGGGAGAACCAGACATAGATGGGAGGACATTATTAAGATGGATCTTCACGAAGTGGGATGTGGGGGTATGGACTGGCTGAAGTTGGTTCAGGATAGAGACAGGTGGCGGGCACTTGTGAATGCAGTAATGAACCTTTGGGTACCATAAAATGTGGGGAAATTCTTGACTACCTGCAAACCAGTTAGCTTCTCATGAAGGACTCTGCTCCATGGAGTAAGTAAGTAAGCAATGTAAAGCACAATTTTAAGATTAAATCCTTTTAAAATGTCTTTATATTTCTGTTATCCTACAAAGACCACAAACACAAATGCAATTCAGTATTAAATTTTACATAATACTAGCCTTGTTTAGTTTCATGATGTAAAACACACACACACAAAAAGCAGATAAATATTACTCTTAACTATTTTTTAACAATTATGTACATCATAGCCTTACAAATTTAGGTTGTTTTCAAGGAGTATATGTTAAGAAACTCAGTCTGTGGTATTACACGTAAGTATGACCTACATAATCACACATTTGGCTGGCTGGATCCTGGAGATACTAAAAAAAGAATCTCTCGAAGACAATGACGAGTATGGTGAGAAACAAGATTACTACATTTTGTATACATTACTCCTACACAGGCTAGTTTTAAAAACAAAACAACCGTTCCACATTTCAGCAAAACATTTTGAAGACAGAAGAAGTTCCGCACTTACAATCTCACTGTACAAATATTCTGCTGAATGTCACAGCAAATTACCTGTAAATTTCAAACCTTATGAAGACAGACCCCACTCAAAAACTAAGTGCCACAGCTTGCAGACAAAGAAATCACAAGATGAAGAAGAATAGTGATTTGAAATTTTAATGAAATGTGATGTATCAGATGTATCTGTTTCAGTGATTTACTAAAATGTAACTTTTATTTATTCTAAGAGCCTCAACATTATTATGCTGCTTATGATAACAGAATTAAAAAAAAAAACTTTAAAATGCAATTACTTGAATTTGTGTTTGACAGTGCCCTTGGTCAACCGATCACTTTCCAGGTTTCCTCGGCCCCCTAAACTCCAATTCATGCCACAGTTAGGTCAACAAATGTAGTACTATTTCCAATGGATCATAGAGGAGGAAAAATACTCTGTTAATCTTTAAGTGACCAGACTGGTATTTAAATTTTAGTGCCTGGTTTATGAAAAACACATTATCAGAAGAGAAAAATATAAAATTATGAAATACATGGCATTTTGTGGAAAAATCAACAGAGATTAAGTACGGCATCTTAAAAATTCAGCAAATTTCATTGTTGCCTAAATATGCAATAAGAATTTCTAGGAGTTTTTTTTTTTTTTTTAATATGGTCACATATATGAGCACAAGTCATTTAAAGGTTACTTACACTGCCCCATGAAGAGTGCTACTAAATAAAATTTAGAAATCTTTGGCTACCCACTGCAGATGACTGAGCTACAGTGAAACTTCCAGAGTGTTTTATTGTGCCAATAATTATTGTGGTTTATATTCAAAAAACCTAATAAGGATGGTCCCTATTGTTTGAAATATATGTAGGTGTGTGTTTATCAAACTTGACACAGTTCATAGTACAGAGTGCTTATTCAATTATGATAATTAAAAAACACCACCCAAGGCACACACAATAAGATTTATTACATAAAATGTTCACCCAGCATGTTTCGATTCAATTAATATATCACCACAGTGACACATTTTAAATTTCAAGCTAAATTATCCTGCCAATATTATCAAATGATTTAAAAAGTAACTGAAGATGTTACTGACTCCCAACATGTTAGGCGAATATTTTGTACAATAAATGCATCTTACGCTTTGTGCCATAATAGTTTTTTTTTAATTACTACATTCATGAAAGTTGATAATTAATTCAGACTTTTCACATAAATTTGTGTTGTCACAGCCACTCAGCTGCATACCATTAGGTGAAAAAAAAAAACTACCATGCTGAATATTAAACCTTATTTTTATTAGAGTATCATACATTCTTACACTAGGCTCACATTGTTGTCAGAATCATGAGATAATAGAGGCTGTCATACAAATGAATGCTAAAAGATATGTGTATAAGGTCTGAGGTTTTCACAGCAGACTGAGATATTCTGGATCATGACACTGTAGACTGGGAAATGGAAACTGTGACAATGCGCTCTTCTGAAACAATGGTTATCACCTACACGACTACACCCAAAAGGCCATAAATTAAAACAGTACATGTGTAAGACAAAGACAACTTGGGCAAGTACTGTTTTATAAACACATCTCATTTCCAACCTGCCCGGTACTCTACAAGAAAAAACGGTTTCAGAGAGTGTTAGAAAAATAAAAATAAACGGCAAAGTTACAATGGAAATGTTGGTGTAACATAAGGTTAAAAAGATCATTTCATTCGCTCTGTATAACTAAGTATTATATTATTTTCCTAACTTACAATAAAAAATGGTATGAATGGATAAGTGAACTAAATTTAATCTAAACCAAAAACACAAGAAACGGTTAAACATTTAAAACATCTCTAAACTGCTGCTGGATTTTTCTTATGAAAGGCAGGACAACATGTGTATCAATACACTTTTAAGAAGACCTGATATATATATATATATATATCCTTATGTACTACTTGCCACAGCTCAGTTTACACTTCAATGTGAATTATTACACAGCTCAACACTTCATATTCAAATACAATGGGTTCATCCTGTGGACTACATTCCCTGAAAAAGAAAATGACATAAAAATTATTTGTTTTCCAGAGTTTTGAGGCATTCAATAAGATGAGGAAATCCCTTTTAACCTTCAATCTGTGCTTTGCATTACTGTATCTCCTGATGTAAATCCAGTTACCAGACCTGTAGCTTCATGATTTTAAAATCCCCAGTTACCAGATGATAAGGGTTAAGCCATGAGCTGGTAGTTTCATTTCGTAGTATGTATTCTAAAACATGCAGTGAACTATATGATGAATATTATTCAACATATGAAAACTGTCACTTTAATTCCATTACCTAACCATACAAACATAATGCTGTAACATTATGTGTAAAACAGTGATGGCCAGGAGACATGTGCCATTTGTGTTTGGAGAATGGAATATACATCCCCTAGCACATTTTTATTGATTGAACATAACAGAGGCATTTTTCACAGGTTTGTAATGGAACAATACACAACTGTGGCTATTAGCTTTGTCATATCTGTAACAAATTAGGGAATGAATAGATTTTCAGGAAATATGACACTACAGAGTTCCAAATATTTATTAAAATCAGAAAATAATAATGGATATTTTACACAATGACTTGCATGGCTTGTTGCATACATCTTGAGTGTAACTGCTACATATATATATAGGAGTGGAAAATATATGAAATACACACAACAGAGAAAAATAAAACACATTTTATGCCCACAATACTTTTTCATAAGTCTTATTTTTTCTTCAATCAACAAAAGTAGGTATACAAAAACAAAAATTTGAGTATTAGTTTCAACACAGTCCCTTTGCTGCCCCACACACTTCTCACACTATTTCATATGCTTCTTCATGTCATATACAGAAATTTTTTCAATTGGTCAGGAACAAGTACAGCGAACAGTCTGATAATTAATGCGCCACAGCACTGAAAGCAATAGAAATAAAGCACCTCTTTGTGTCAGCTTGATCCATACACTGTGGTCTGTGGGTCTTTTGTTACAAGTTCTACAGAAAAAAGTTTCTAACTGTAGAGTTCACAATGATTAAAACTAAACCTAAGCTTACTATCACACAGAAATGTCAAATTTAATTTGTTTTGTACTTTTTCTTTTAAGTGTGAAGTTCCATGGTTCCATGGCTAAACGAGTTAGAGAAGCACTATACCAGCCAACTATATAAAGGATATGCATCAGGCATACATTTTATAAACTTAAATCTAATTATGTAAAGCCCATGGAAACATTAAGAAGACAAAGCAAATCCTGTACATGTTCTGATGACAGCGCAATTTCCAATAGTTCCAATAATTAGCATTTCCTTTTGTTTCTACCACGCTTTTAGTAATAGGTGGCTGTGCAGTTCTCATTTCAAATATAAACTGTGTAGTAAAACGTGAATTTTACAGGGATATCTGCTTCAACCCGAACTTCACTGACATGCTAAAATTCATGAAGGTAATGGTAGCAGTTGAATACTTCAGCATGATATTCACTTATCAGTATATACTCATACACACGTCATGCATAACAAGTCCAGCAAACTGATCATGAAAAATTACGCTCAATAACTTACAATCATTCAGAAAATTATAATTTTACTTACCAGTAGTTCTTCAGTTCTCTTGTTCTGTCCCCTTACTCTAGTTCAGTTCAATTCCTTCATCTTCCAATTTATGACTGTCTGTCAGTTCTGAAACTAAACATTCAGACAAATGTGAGAATAAGCCCCTATTAAGTGTTTCACTTATTTATTAGTACTGTATACACATGCAGTAAAAAGGCAGATGCCAGTCACTGTAACTTCATGTAACTGGATCTTTCAGGAAAATGGAAGCAAACCTAAGAACCAATGGTACCACATTATTGCTTATACCTGATGAATATGGCTGCACACGTATAAAACCTTTAATGTGTTCTGCATGCTATGAGAGCTCGAATACATTCTAATGGTCATGTTTCTGCATTACAATTACGCATCAAAGTTGGTCTGCAGGTGTGGAGATCTCAAGAAAACTCCAGCCAATATTATCATGTAAGACTATGTTAATGAAGTATCAATTAATATGAAAGGAATAATTCTGAGCTCAAATGCCAAAGGTAACACCTCAGAGAGGTATCTTTAGAGGAGAGAGAAGGTACATTGCATTCCTGCTTGCATAAAGCACTGATATTCTCTTTGAGCCACACGAATTTGTGGAAAAGTTACTTGAACCACATAAACTGTGTTGTGCTGGACAGGAGTATTCTGCACTAAGCATTCAGTTTACAGATAGCCATGATTCTGTAATCATTACACTCACGCTACAGGTGAACCTTGTGTAGAATGGTACGGAATGTAATAACCAGAAGTAAATGATACAAAATTATAACAATCAATGACCTTATAAATGAGAGCTTTAATATTAAAGCATGTTGACTTAACATCAGTACAGATCTTATAATAAATCATAAGATACAAGGTACAACCTCATGTAAGATTCTGAAAGCATGTGTGGCAAAAGGTAAGCAACAGTGACAAAAACCTTACTTTATCTTGCAATGGTGGAAGTGATACAGTGAAATTTACTGGTATCATGAGTCAATCATTTCAATACATTCCTCCAACACATAACTTTCTGAGAATCCAACCTAAATTAAAACCCCTGAAACTGAAAATTTGCCCTGAAAAAACCCCCCCCCCCCCCCCAAACCAAAATTAGAATGAGGGTGAAGTAAGACTGCATACACAACTGCAATGCCTTGGGTGAAATCTAGAGCAACAAAACTCAATGACCAAGTTGGTGACAGTTCTGGTAATGATGATTCTAATTCTGGACTGTTTCTGCTTACAACCATACAACTTCAAAGAAATACAGGCCAGTCTTTTTATATGCCAGGGTTATGTCCTGAAAAACGTTGCACAAAATGAACATAAAATCCAATTTACAATGTGTACTTACTGGGGGTTAGGGGATGGACAAACTAATCCTGTATAGCGCATGACTATATGACTAGTGGGCATACAGACCTGTACAGTATGTATGTACAGTATATACAGTATACATACATTTCTACACAGTATACACATATATATACAATTTAGTTATTTATTTATTTATTTCTAATGCAACAAAAGTGTGAAAGAGTCACAGCCATAGTTTGTGGTACAGTGCATTCTGTTAGGACTGTGGACGTCTTGCTACACAAACACTTTAGTTCCTCACTTAGCAGTTTCTCGTATTCTATCAGCATTATCACAAATTGTACGTACCCTACTGTAAGTGAGTCTAACATTCCAGCATATGTCAACAATTTGATCCCCTTTTCAACTCGGCATCTTACGTCTAATTTCTCTTCAATACTGTCTTTCGCTGATTTTTCGCTTGGATTGCATTAGGTGATGCAGATTTATTTCTCACTCATTTTGGTAATAAAAGCCACTGCTGCTGAAGCAGGAACTACATCAGCCACGTAATTATATCATGACCATAATCAACCCACACACGACTCATGGTGTGACAGTGATGTCACTTTCTCCTAGCCTCGAACACAAGACATGAGTGACCACGGATCATTTAAGCAAAGTTGTGTTACGCCAAAAATTATCACGTAAATTAGAAAAGTGGTGTAAAATTTTCAGAGATTTGCCTGTACATATGAAGTTAATTATACCTGTCAAATATGTGATGAACCTTTAATGCACAAAAGGCACAACATTGTCCCATTATCTTACATCCTTTTTATCCAAAAGTAGTGGATATTTAAACTGAAGTGCTCTGGCCAAACAAGGAAACGGTCATTTAAAAGGTCATATATTATAGGTTAATATCTTGATAAACAATACCAACGTAATACTCATGCTTCTTCACTCTCTTCTTCTTGTAAAGAATTATGTCACGAACTCGCTTGCTCGCTGCAAAGGTAAAATCTTAATAACGATTTAGAGGATAAAACATTTTTTTGGTTTGTTTTGAAATGTCTGCATTTCTCTATCGATTTTCAATTACAGTAAAAGGAGAACATATCTTCAGTGGCTTTGTACAGTATCTTCAGTATGTAAAGAAATACAATGGCATTATTAAAAAAGGTAAAAAGGTAAAGTTTTCCCGTTACAGGCCGAGTGTAGCCCAGAGGATGGGTAGAGGTATAGCTCTACTCTTCCATGACTGCAGCACTAGAAAGGGGTGTGTACAATGGCATTATTAATTCTCTAAGAACATGAGAAGACCTTACAGTGAAGAAGAAACATTGCTTATGAGAGTGGAGAAACACTGAAAATTTGACAAGTAAAGACCACTGGACACTTTTATTACAAGCGTGGCAGCAAAAAGAGCAGGTTGTACGCAGCTGATGACAAAAACATAACACATAAACAGATGAGAAACTAAACAGGTAAAACAACTAGGACTTTAAAATATAAAACCACCAACAGTGAAACCATGTCAAGCAGGATCTTCATAGGACTGTATTTTAGGTGGTTTCCTCTCCTCTCATCTAGTCTACCTCTCTTAGACAGCAAAAAAAATACTGTAAAATTCAACATACCAACTGGGTCCACAGTGAGGAAATACAACTTCCTGCCACCAAGATGACTTGTATGTTTATTGAATAATGTTACATGATCACTGAATGCCTGCCAGAAGGTTCTACCCTCTGGGACGGTGAACATGGTCTATAAAAATTAAGAAAACAAAACAAAAAATCAGTCAATAATAACACAATACTTTCTTTGAAATACACTAAAACACCACCTTCTTGGTAAATTTAGAATACAGGTACTCACTTTGAACTTATTATAGATGTGGTCTGCTTTATCTCTTATTTGTCTAGCTTTTGTTGCAAATATCGCCTAGGAAGAAAAACATAAAAAAATGTTTCACTTCTCAATACCAGTAACAGAAAAATATACAGGAAGTAATTAACATAACTAATAAGGCCTAATTTCCTACTATACAGACTTTTAAGAAGACCAGACTTTTCATTTCAACAGTGTTAATTAGGAAGATGATGCATGTTCCATTTTTCAATATAAAGTTTTAAAGTAATTTTGGAAGGAAAGATCTTTTGTGACCTACATTTTAACTCTTTGAGGCTCTGTTTTCCATAAATTTGCCATCACCTACAATTTTAACAAGTCTGGAAAAGCATCTCATACGATAACATTTTCCTCTGAAGGAAAGAAACTAGCCTAATAATGACATAAGTAAACTGTACAACTCACTTTTTCCTCATCACTATAAGCCCATTCCTCCACATTTCCAACATATCTTCTTAGCTGAAATACATGAAACATATCTTTGATTATTTCCAAAACAGAACAAGTTTTATGGGAACAAAACCCATCTAACTCAAAGAAAAATTACACCATAACATGACACCAACTGATAAGGTTACACATGGGGAAAAAAAGCAAGACAGAATAATCATAAATGAATATGCAGGAGATACAAAGGACACGATATTAACTTTATTGTAGGCAATTCAAGAAGTCTCCAATAAAAAATAAAGCATCACATTACCAAAATAACTAAAATCCCAGAAAAAATGTGAACCATGGGTGGCAATTCCCTCCTCTCCTACCTTTGTTAAGAATCTCTTCCCCTTCTGCTAAGTCACCCTCCTCACATCTTTCACTTCACACTACTGTGAAAAGGCACAGTGAACAAAATACTGCATTTCCTGAGTGCAAGACAACCCTAATCTAAGACAGCTCCCCCAGACAAAACATGTCTGCCAAGGGAAAATGTATTTATCCAAATCAAAGATGACCCCTTAATAAAATGCCTGTTAAGAAAAAACATTTTATTATTAATTCCATATGCTTAATACAAAAAAACATGCCTGATCCTATAAACCTTTAACAACCAATGTTACTCTTTCCATCTTCTTTGTTTGTAGAGTGTCCTCTTCAGTCAGTGACTTCATGTTCCTCACAGTCACTGCTAACACTCACTTTCTCTTTACTGTCATTCCAATATACATCATCAACAATCCCATCCACTGCAGTGGATATACAGCACTTTTACAACCCTTTACAGTCTCTTGTGAAGAGATGCACTGCCATGCCATGAAGATCCATTAACAAACAGGAATCACAATGGCCTTTGAAATTCTTCCAGCTGGGGTCAAAGCATGGTCCCTATTAAGTGCCACTCACTATACAATTGCTTTAGGTGGTCCCTGAATGGTTTATTTATGGTTTGCAGTTGTGAGCTAATCCCTCCCAGGTATGACCACAGAACTATCACTAACTGTGGGTTTTATTTCTGGTGTTAAAAGTCCCTTAAATGCATCCAACACCAGCATCACCCCTCTTCTCAGCAGCAACCCTGGACTCATGTTCCACAGGACTGTCAATTAATTCTTCATAAGCTTACTGGTCATTCAACCTTCATATTGGCATCTGACAGATTCCTCTAAACAGTTGCTCCTAAGGCACTGGTGTGTTATGCAGAAGCACTACCATCACCTTTTCAATGCCTTATGTTTTAATCACCATAAAATGTGTCCTGACATTATCAATAGTATAATATGACAGCATAGCAAGGTACCTCAGCATTTCCTATTTGCCTCAGGATGTAATTGTTCATTTTTCAAAGTCCAGTCATACAACAAGCCTCTCCTCAAAGTCCGCTTGAAATTTCGGGCACATTGACATTCTTCTATGAACACAGAACCCACTTTGACAGAGTTAAAGGCCAGTATGGATTGCTGGACTTGAACTGATGACATGTACAGTGTGATTTAGCAAGTTTCTGTGCTCTTTTTTTCACTGCCTTACATGTAATTAGCATTCTAGTTTCTTTTTCCTCAAGCATACAAACAAACAATTTCTTGTTTGAATTCCTGGAAAGTCCATGCTTGGGATCACTGAAAGATTTTTTGCTGGAGTGTGCATTTATCAACTTCTGCTTTCGTTGCTACTACATTCCTACATTTGCACTGGAAGTATTAGTTTTCTTGGCATAGTCAATCACACTGGGTTTAAATTTGGCATCATAATTACAACTGATCCCATTTGAAAAGCATCTTGAATTTGTAACCTTCTTTTGTACATATCCTGTTGTTTTACTGGAATAACAAATGACTTACAATGCTTCCACATAAGAACTACGAATATTAAAGCATGCTGTATTCTCTCTTTAGACTATATACTACAATCAGACAAGGCAGGCCTTGGTTTGGTTTGCCATGGTCTGGATCAGTGCTTCATATTGAAATGTAAGATCACCACACATTTTTAAGTGAGAAATTTAAGGAAAAATCTTGTCTTGCATTCAAGTAATACTGTACTCTGGTGTATAGTAAAACCATCCATGTGAGCATAACCTGCTAACTCTATTAACCCTAGCACTACTGTCATTTATTGCATACTCCAAAAGTTGCAAGAACAGAGGCAGTACTCTGACTTATACAGTGAGTTTTACATCTGTTGATCCTAATGCAAACAGAACTCTGCAGCTTGCCAGGCCATAGGTCTGTGACACTAGAAATCAGGCATGATAGTAACCAAGTGATCTTACCTAATTGATACTAATGACAGAAAATTATCAGTCTTAAACCCTATCATAATATTATATGAAGGATTGCCATTTATACAAAGTTGTGACTAGGATTTCATCTTATATTTAGATATTTTACATGTTATTATCACCTTCTGGTATCACCAAGTATCCTGTTGCTGTGTAACTAAACAGGATAATGCACTGAATAATACTCCTGTTTTGCATCTGAGGAGTAACCACTGCCAGTTAGATGGATTTTTGCTCTACAAATGTGAAGGGACAGACCTTTCATTGAGGCCAGGACTCAATTCCTTCATCATCTTGGTACGTAATTATTCAATTACACAAGAAAAATCTTGTGTGTGAACAAAACTACTTCAGTTTCAATTTACAACAGTAAAACTAATATTAAAAAAAATTGTGTATTTTTCCTTTGCATAATGGGAAGTATATATCAGAGAAACTTGCACCTGAATAAATTAAAGGACTTGGTATAACAGCACATGCAACTTTCGTATCCATTTCCGCACGTGTAAAACGACTGTAAGGTTACTATATATTCGACATCCAAACGCCGCTTTGGTTAAAACAGTAACAAGCATAATGAACAACACACACCATGAAGTAATATCTTTTTAAAATCCCATACAAAATGTTTTATAATTTTGTCTCTAATTCACATACATATTTCAAAGGCCACTGTCAGAATATTACATAAAAATGGGTCCAATTCTCAGTGGTTACAGGGCTATGGATATTTGAAGTTCAAATGGTTTACATGCAACTAGAATGGCTTCAGTACCACATGAATATGCCTGTGCCTACTTGTGCACATTCTGCAAAGCCACAATCTGCTCTGTTATGCCAAAACCCTCAGATCCCAGCCTGTATACGACTTAAATGAAATGATGAACAAGGATAAGGCAGACATAACAGATGAACTGATCCATCAAATTTCAAATGTTGCTGTAGTTAAGAGCAGTCAATCTAGACCCCATGTGAAACACTGAAAAGGAACAGTCATGCACAAGTCAACACCATACCACTGGAGTGTCGGCTGAACAGCAAAGCTAAGTGTTGTTAATTTCAGGTTTTGTAAACATTTCATTTGAACAGGACAAGGGCATGTGGACGAGTCCAACCATTCAAACTACAGATGCATAAAGGACCCTGCAGTTACTGGTTGGGATATATATACAATAGACAGATGATTCAAAATGTGTATTTGAAATGAATTTGGTGCTTTAAATATTTACTGAAATATGAGCTGTATTATGGAAGAACTTGTTCATGAAAAGAGCACGCTATATCTCCTAAGCTTCAGATACTCATGACTCCATGACTGTTGAGAACTTGAACACATTTTCCTATGACAGTGGCCTCAGAAATAAACTCCATGGATACTGACACAGCCATGCAGCCAGGACAGCACAATGAGTAGAGTGACTAGGCTGGAGCTGGACAACTGGCCTTTGATTTCTCATAGGGAAAGGGATCTTACTGTTTGCCACAGCATCCTGACCAGCTATGGAGCATAAACAACTTCCTGTTCAAAGGCTACACTTTCCCACGACTCAAGTGACGAAGGCATGCACTTGACCACTCATTTCCATCTAATGTTGAGGTAAAAAATGCAAGGAGTTTTACTCCTACTTCCCCATATGTCTTCATGGTATGGTACTTAAGCAAGCTCTGCGACAACTTTATGTTGTACATGCCAATAAAGCCACAGCAACAATTAAAATTTACCCTTTTAATTGTTTCCACAATGCGTGGATGCTTCTTCAACATAAGGGGATAAATTGTTAATGCCGACATTTCATCCAGATGAGCCAAGCAGCTGTCTGGTTCAGCCTTAGTCAAACCAAGTCTGCTTTTAATCAGTGTATCCAACTCCACAAGGCGAGATTCCACTTTCAACCATCTGCAAAGTAATGTAGGCATTAATCATCTTTTAGCAGTTTTAAGGTTTGGGGTTAATATCCTCACACTACAAACTTCATTTTTCAAGAATACTATCTTCTGGGAACTGAAACTATGTAACCTAGCAGAAATTTACCATTGCTTTGGAGGACATTGCTGCTTTCACCTTCACCGCAGAGAAGTTACTCTTAACAACATCAAACTTTAAATTCACAAACTTATTTTGTTAATACATCTAATATAAGGAAACAGCTGTTCCAGTATTCAATATAACAACCAAGGCAATGGAAAATAAATCAGAATTACAGTAAAAGAATTCGCAGAGTGAAGCTTTGTTTTGCCTTGTGAAGCTCATTCTTCTACAATGAAGATGGAGGCAGCACATACCTCTGAAAAGATTAGTATACCTCTACCTGACTACATGATGTCACATTCCAGAAAATATTAACCTTTGAAGTAACAGTGATTAATTTCTGGAAAGTGTGATAATTTCAGTGAGTAGTGAGTGCAGAGAGATATGTCACTTTTGCAAGAGACAATAACACTGTACATCACTGCATCATATGATCAGACAGCTTTTCATTGATAAATGCAATCTCTGCAAGGTAAACTCATTCTACATGTCTCATTTTAAAGTTTTAGTCATTTTAAATAGTTTTGCACACTTACAAATACAATTTTTTTTTATAAAACACATTCTACATGCTTAAAAAGTTGCTTGAAAAGACTGAAATATGGAACTGTTAATATAGATGCTACAACACAGGTATCCAGCCTTGTTATGGCAAAGGGTAACACCTGTTACTGAGGGCTGTATGTGGAAAAATAACAGTAAATGGTGTCCCTAACTGGTTAAATTACTGTGTAACTTTTAAAGTATATACTTCACTTACAAATTCGGCCACAGCCAGCAAAATACAACCTGGCAGCTGTGGGTTGTAGACCCATACGTTACAAGCTCTGAAACTTAATTGTCACAAGTCATATAATATCAGCCCACTGAACCCTCATTTCAATACCAAAAATGACCACAGAAGTCTGCAATTTTTAACAACAGTATTTATTTTTGACTTTGGTCAATATAACGGTTGGGCACTGTCAACAGTGGCCTCACTTCAGACTCTGAAAATAACATACGAATATCTACGGAAGAAAAAGGCCTCTTTCACTGTCACAGTACATCATCATTGTGAGTACTCACTGAAGCTTTTTCTTCTTCTGGTCCACAACACGGTCCTTCTTGAGGATGGATTTCTTCTCCGCTTCTAACCGCTTACTATGTTCTATTTGTTTCTTTATGTCTTCTGGAATGAACTCTCCTCCCTCAATCTGTGATTTCAATCGCAGTGCATTGCGGTGTACTGCCTCATCCCACATCCTTCGAGCCTTCTCATTCTAAAATTTCCAGCATCAATCACATTAAAAATTCCACTGGCATTAGTTATGTGTTTCTAGACAATGAACACACATATATTTTCAGATATGGTGATTAAACAACTACAAGGAAACTGAAACTTTCTTTTGAATATAAGGTGAACTTACTTGCACCTTTGCAGAGCATCCCACTAATCATTTTCCCCACCATGGGGGGGGGGGGGGGAAAATACAACCCTCTTAGGGAAAGGAAGCTCTGTTCCAATTTCCTTTTTTTTTTTTTGGCGGGATTGAAATTGGAACAAAAGCCCCATCTCTCTTTTTCCGCTTCTTCTTTCTTTCTCCCTAATTGCGACGTCCAACATGGTCTTCGGTCGAAATTACAACTTCTCGCATAAAAACAATCGAAAACTAAACTGCAACTTTTGAGAGAAATTTTTTCTAAAATTTTAAAGTAATTC
>Ga0123355_10010170_pt1 | contig 14383 bp, 32 predicted proteins | sample TergutEmb28metaG_3_FD_89872 | JGI IMG/M metagenome (GOLD analysis project Ga0123355, IMG submission 89872) | Embiratermes neotenicus P1 segment gut microbial communities from Petit-Saut dam, French Guiana - Emb289 P1 | ecosystem: Host-associated > Arthropoda: Insects > Digestive system > Gut ...
CGCCGACATTGGAGCTTTCCCGCATCACGCCGACATTGGAGTTTTCCCGCATCACGCCGACTTTGGAGCTTTCCCACATCTCGCCGACTTTGGAGTTTTCCCGCATCACGCCGACATTGGAGTTTTCCCACATCACGCCGACATTGGAGCTTTCCAGCCTTTCTACAGACGCATTTCCGGACAGTCTCACGTTTTTGCAGTCTTTTAGGTAATAATGGCTACCACTCGACAAATCTAGTCCGTCAACGCCAATATAAATTCGATTTTTCGCCCACTTTTCTACAGCTTTGACAATTCTTTCGCTGTCAATTTCTTCCGCAAACCAATCAGGCGTAATGTCTTGGTCAACATTTAATCTCCATGTGTCCACAGGTGTAAACATATCACCATCCGGTGGTATAAGCTCTATTCGAACAAACTTCGTTTGTGCGTTCTCTCGTGTGTCTCCAATCTTCAACTCTTCCAGCATCTGCGTGTGGTGGTCATAATCCGGCACAAACTCCCTGTTCTTTAGTAATATCATCGATTTCATCATGCACATAGTTGCTCATTACCTTTCTCATTTTTAACTCATTGACATTCGTTGCATATATCTTCCCAACAACCCCTGTGGTTGTCATATCTACTTTTCCACCTTGCTTCTTTTTTTACATCTACCGCATCTTGAAAATTGCGTTCCGATGGTAGCGTTTCAAAACATATGTCACAAGTCGGCGTGTATGTCGTCACACCTTCTTTTTCTATACTCATTTTGTACCCTTCTTTCTTTATCACGCTTATTGCGTGGATTCCGCTATCGCTTCCATCTGTAATTTTTCTTTTCATCACGCCCGATGTTCAAAACATAAACCCCGCACATTTCGTTGATTCGACCTGCTAGTGCAGCGTCTATTCCCCTAAGTTCGTCAATCGTGAATTCAGACGATATCAGCGTTGTCACTCTTGAGTTATACCTGGCATTGATGATTTCAAAAGCTAATCGCACATCGGCATCGGACGGCTCGTTTCCGTTTTTACATTTGAATAAATCGTCAATGTATAGCACATCAATCGTTTGCAGTCGCTTGACTTCCTTTTCGTGCGATTCCCCATCGTTGACCGTCGACCGTAGTCGCTTCACGTCCGTATTCCAAAGCATGTAGTATGTCGGTATTTTTTTGTTAAGCAGATACTCTCTAGCGATAGCTGTGCATAAATGCGTTTTTCCGGCACCTGTTTGTCCTAGCATCGCAAAGCAACAAGCATCACTATCGATAAACCTTTGCGCTAATTCCTTGACCCTTTCCTGCCATGTGTCAGTGGCTATATAACGCTCGAAAGTGTATCTTTCCACAAGTTGCTTTAGTCCGCTTTTCTCAATCATCTTCATCGACTTGCGGATTGCCATGCATTCACACTCACGCATCGCATGTTCGCCGGTTTTGAGCAGTACTGCTGTATATCCGCGGTTAAGGCAGTCTGCGCAGTCGTAGCCCTTAAGTTTTCCGGGCATTTCGTTGATGCCGTCGATTCTGCGTTGCTCATAGCCGTCCGTGTCGTGCTCTGCGATTTCATCCCACAGTTGCCCTATTGCCTGTAATCCCATAAATCCCCCTAAATGTACGTGCCTAAAAGTTCTTGTGGTTGTTTTACTGTTTGACTATCTCCCGGCTTTAGTTCAAAAATGCCTTTCCACGAATTTTCTATTGATTTTTCAATCATGGCGATTTTCACACTGTCCGGGTATTTCTCAAGCTTGTTTACTAAAAGCACTATAGCTCTCTCTGTGTTTTCAGCTTTCAGCCTTTTTCTTAATTCGAGAAAGTCAATAAACGCGTCGTTAACATCCAGGTTCTCAAAAAACGCCTTTTCTTTTGGAGATACGTTAGTATCTCTTTTCTTGTTTAGTTTAGTTTTATCTAGTTTATTTAATGATCCGCACTGTGTATCAGATTGTGTCCGCACTGTGTCCGCACTGTGTATCAGATTGTGTCCGCACTGTGTATCAGATTGTGTCCGTGTGGTAACATCAAATGAGATTATGCTATATATGCCACACTGGTTTCCTGCCCCTTTTTTGTACTCGATTCGTCCTTTTTGACATAGTTCGTTACGTGCTCTGTCAAGCGATTGTCTTGATATATTCAAATCCTCTGCCAGTCGTGTATTTGTCAGTGTGAAATACTCTATCCAGCAAAATGAGTTGCAGTATGACATTAACTTATACCATAGAGCCTGTGCATTTGCTGTCGTTGGATTTCCTTGTAGCCAAATATTGAAAGTGTTGATTTCGTTTATATAATTCATGCCTGACCGTCCTATATTTTTATTTACTATGCGCTTTGTTCTATAAAATACTCATCTAATAACGGTCATCTCTTTTGTACACTCTGGACATTTCACGGCATAATACATCGCAATCCCTAGTGTATCGTTGAGCGTTAAATAGTTTTCTTCTGTAATAAATACGCATTTACAAAGCTTGCATTTAATACGCATTGGCTTCTTTAATTTTCCAGACTTTATTATTTTCATTGTGTGTCCTTATGCTGATGTAAGAGTACATACCTTCCGTTCGCCCCAATATTTCGATAAATGAAGTCCATTGCTCTCTCGTAACTTAAATGGTTCTCCAAAACTTCCCACTCATAAACGTGCTCGCCTGTCTCCTGCTTGCGTTTTATGCGTTCTATGATGTCTTTTTCGGTGTAATTTGCTTCCAAAAAGTAATAGTCATACCCTTTAGCCTTTACATGCTCTATACTGTTTGTATCGGTTGCATATAGCACCTTAATTCCGCTTGCAAAATGGATTTTCCAACCAATGTTGGCAACATTGTGTACCAAGCCAAAGGGTTCTACTTTGAACGCTCCGTAATTGTAGGGTGTGAAGATCTCCACAATGTCAATATTGCGCTTCTCTACACCGCAATTGAGCAAAATGGCAACTAGATAGTCGGGCGTTGCCCATCGTAGGGTTGGACGCTCTTGCGCTAGTTTCTTGACCGTGCTTTTGCGTAAATGGTCGCCGTGGCGGTTAACAGTGCGTTAACAAGACAATTTGCAGTTTGTCGCTATATGGTGTTATCGTTTTGTATGGTACACCAACATCTACAGCGATTGTATCTTCTAAAATTATGCAGTTTGCTTTTGAGGACGACGCTAATATCTTGTAACGCACTTGATCACCACCTTTTTTCTTTATGTGCCGTCTGTCCGGCTGTCAAGCGTCTCTCCGCTTTGGCACGTCGTTCTGTCGCACACTTCTGGTTTCCAGACGTTCTCATAACTCAACTTGACGTGTGTGCTTGTCGGGCTTCGTTCAGGACTTCCTAAAACCCAAACGCTCGTTAAGCTGTCGGGAACAGCTCGTGTCCGCGTTAAAGTGGTATATAAACGCTTTCGCGATTACATCCTTTAACTCATCCCTCGGGTGGCTGTGTTTTTTAACCGGACATTTCGTATGACCTTTGGACTGCATTTAACACCACAAGTCACGTAACGTGCACCACCGTTGTTTTTATAATTCGTCCATAGACACTTGCGATTCATCGCTTTCAGCTTCGTCAGCTTGCTCTATTACCTCGCCTGTGCTATCGTCAACTTCCACGCTATCAACCGCTGTGTTGACCTCTGCTGCGATTACCTTTATGTCGCTATCGCCGACATAGTCAACGATACCGTCATCGCTTATAGCCATTGTTGCCTCATCGCTCACCATTGCTTTCTGCATCTCTGTTGATTTTGGTGCAGTTTTTAGCAGTTGACGTACTAGCGTTTTATGTGCCATCACATCATGACTCGCATACCAAAGTGACGAATATTTCCACATATCACTCTTGCTGATTTTGCCTTGTTGAATTTTTTCGTAATCAGAGCGATTAAACGCTTTGCTGTATCTGTCTGCATGTTGCATAATCGCTTCTTTCGTCCAGTACGTTTCTGACCGAAAGCCGTTAAGTAATTCAAAATATCCGTAATACCCAACCGTTTCAGCAACCTCACGCTCTAACGGGTCTTGAATGGGCTTGAACACGCTCTCGCCTGTAAATGGGTCATATTTTATGAGTTCACCTTTTTTAACAGTAACTACATGGATTCGCCTATACAGCCCTGTGTTCATCGCTAGCTGCATCAAGCCGATATATCCAATCTGAAACTGTGCTTTCATCACCTCGTAGCCAGCTTCCTTAGATGCTTTCGTGTCCTTGTAAGGCACAAGGTAAAACTCCCCAAGCTGCGGTGATGGCGAAAGTCCTAGCGATTCACCTAGCAATCCGCCTGCCAGAATCGAGCCGGGCTCACATGCTTGTAGCGCAGGGTTTGTTGCGACCGCTGATGATATGTTTGCTATAAATCTTTTTGCTCGGATAGGGTCGCTTAATGTGCGATTGATTAAGTTTTGATACCCCTGTGTGCTTATTGCTGTTGAAAATCTCGGTCTTTGTGCTGTTGTATTTGACATTGTTCTACCTCCCTCTTTCTCATAACTCTCTTTCTTGTAGGGGTTGTTAGCGCTTTATCTATACTCCACCCCTGTTTTAACCGTTCCGATATTGTATTTTTCTTAAAACCTAACAGCGCTGTCCACTCTGCTTGCGTTCGAGTTTCTCCATTGTACGTGATTAACTTAGTATTATTGCTTAACAGGCGGTCGTCACTCATTGCATCTTCGATCGTTCGACCTCTCTGTAGCCTACTGTTTACTCGCAAATAATCAGCACCAAACGTCCTGCATAAATTAGCAACTGTGTCGGTAACGCCCTTGTAGGTTTCTATCCTGTTGCTTGTTCTATTGTTTGCCTGATCTTTTGCTGTGCGAAAGCAGCAATTGTCGGGATAATAATTTTGCGAATTGTCTATACGTTCAATTTGCGTGTTTTTCTTACCGTAACGCTCAACATGGTCGTTGTATCCATTTGCTAACGCCCACTTTTTAAACACTTCAAACGATTCTTTCCATTCATCACAAACTGAAATTCCTCTGCCACCATAGCGCTCGTATGATGTGTGCCCGGGCTTATGGCATCGACTTACCATGTTGTACCAACAAGTCCGTAAATCGTTCCTTTTTCGCGCCTTTTGCCCGCTGCTCATCATAAATCCTCAACTTTCATCATTTTTGCTTTTCTGCGTATCGTTTCTTCTTTAAGGTCTTGCACAATTTTATTGCGCACATCAGCAACCTCTGTGTTGCGGTAATCCTCGTATGTTTTCTCAATAGTCCGCGTTTCCCACTTAGGATTAATCGCACTCTCAGGCACGTTGACCTCATGCACCCTTGCTACCCTATCGCCGTGTTTGGTCGGTGCTATAACAAGGTCGTTGCGCTGTAGTGGTATAGCTGTCCTGTATGTGTATGCTTGCATACTAAACCGTTCGGGGCATTCACGGTCTTGGAAGCAAACTTTAACTACATTTGTCATATGCTCCCCCTCAAAATATTCTGTTTATGACTTCAAACAAATATGTATTATCTACCTTGAAGTCGGGTTCTTTTTCTTGCTTTGCTTGAATTGTGGCAATCGCTCTATTAAAATATAGACTATCAACTCCGGCTAGCTGGTCTGCGAATGTCTTTAGGTCTTTTAAGTCAATTTCTTGCAATTGCAAGCACATTTTGAGATACTGCCCTGCGTTAACACTCCAACCTCGCTGTATAAACTTGCGTGTACGGATAATCGAACACAAGGGGTACTTGCTTCCAACATAAAATAATTCTTTATTTATTATGGCTTCTAATGCTCTTGCAGGCAGGTTAACTTTATTGGTTTTGTAGTCGTAAGAGCACGTACAATGTACAAAGTCGTAATTTTCATGTATCTCATCAACCGAACCAGTAAAGCGAATAATTAACTGAATTTTGTCTGATAAAGCAATTGCGTTAGTAGAAAAAAATCTAGGTCTATATTTAGGTTCTTCTTGTGCTTGCTCTTCATCTGTTTCAAACACGTCAGGTTCAGTTTCGTCATCTATAGCGTTTTCGCCATCTTCGACGGCAACGCCGCTACTTGATATAAACGCCGTTATACGGTCTGTTTTTTCGTCAACTTGAATTTTCACCTTGTTTTTGTTGGGGTGCGACACATTCCATTTGCTTGCATAGTATTTTGCAACCGCTAATGCCGATTCGTGGGTTTTAAAATAAATGTCATAGTCGTTTGGTGGCTCACTGTTAAGCAAAGAGACTAAAGCGCCACCTGTAACTATCGCATTTTCCTTAATGTCCACCACGATTTGAGCATCATCAATATTGGCGCACCAATCATCAAGTTTCTTTTTTAACGCTTTCGCAATATTTTTACTATTCAAATTCGTACCCTCCGTCTATCAAAAACCGCTTTAACTCTCGCAATTTTGACACCTTGCCTGTCACTTTAAACTGTACGCAGCGTATCGGGTCATCGTCTTGCTCTACCGCTTTCGGCGGTGCTAGTGGTGGCGCTACAGCTTCAACCTTTGCGACCGCCTCAGCTTCAGCAGCTTGCCTTGCGGCTCTTTCCGCTTGCAATTTCTCTTGCTCTGCTCTTAGCTTGTGACGTTTCGCAACTGTAGTTATAGCAACATCGGCGCTCAACACTTCCCTGTATACAGACAAGATTTCCGCCTGCTGTTCTTCCGGCTGTGTTTCAATGGTTTGCAAGCCGATAACGATGCTGTCAATACGTTCTTTTGCAATTTTCTTGAGTTTCGGCAACCCTGTTGACCTTGTGATGTCGTTCATCATCTTTGCAAAATCGGCGTATTCTGTCACGTTCTGCGATTCTGCGTATTCGGCAAAATAGACTTTCAGGTCGTCTGTTAGTTTGGTTAATAACTCCGATTCCACATCACCAATTTTCTTGTCAAGAATCTCTTTTGCCTTACCAAACTTGCTTGTAACGTGTTCTTTATAAACCGCTTCAAACTGCTCATAAGGTGTCAGCACTGTAGTTTTAACGTGTTTTCTTAGCTTCTCGATTTCCTTGAAGTCGTTACTGAATCCCGCACGGATTTTCTTAACACTTGCAAGCGAACCCTCTGTGCATACAAGACTTTCTGCCTCGTGGACTTTCTTGTCTATTTCTGCACTTACCTTTACAAGCTGTTCTGTAATCTTTGGGATTTGCTCAACTACAATCAAATCCGCTGTTTTTAATCCCTTTTCGCTCATTTCCTACCCCTTTCTCACCCTTCTTCTTTTGTTTGTTTACGTAGTTCGCTCACGTCTGCCACGACACCTTTTGTGACACTCTCTTGTAACAATGGCAGCATTAACAAAAACTTCACAGGGTCAACATTAAGTGTGCTAATCAATGCTGCAACCAAACGCATACAGCCTAAAGGTGACGCGTTTTTCAGCGATACCTCGCCTTTAATATCTCCACCGCCTGAACCATCATCAAAAATCTCTAGCTTAACAAATCCTTTCATACACTCTCCCTTTCAATTATTTATATCAACCTTCTAAAGCACTCAAGGCAAACAATGCCGATTTTCGCTCTAGTAACATGACCGTCCTCTAGTATCTCCCTGTAGCACACGTTGCACTGTGGCGTGTGTATAAGGCTCTCTGTGTCCTGCTCTTCACACAACTCATCTGTCGCTTTGTATAGCTCACATATCGCTATCATCCCCGGCGGTGTTCTCATCATTTAAACCCTCCAACCATGCGTTTACGTAGTCCGCTATCTTCCCTATGCATACCCATATGATATATAGTCCGGCTATCCAAAATAATGCCTCTATCACGTCACTCACCGTATTGCCAATTTGCGCAAATCTTCAACAGGTATTTCTAGCGCCCTACGTAGCTTTCTGTAGTGCAAGGCTGTCAAATGGCGTTCCGGATTGTTAAAATACTTTTCAGCGGTTCGCCAATTCGTAAAGCCCAACAGGTTCGCTAAATCAAGCTTAGTCATCTTTTTTTTAGCAGCACGACCAAGTATCAGTTCAACAAGTGGTTCGTATTCTTTTTCGTCTAACAGTAGCTGCGTTCTCGCCATGTTGCTCTCCTTTTTACCCTTTTGGATATTGTTATGCGTGTCGTTTTGATGATAATATTTAAGAAAGGGGGTGTTATTGTGCCAATATATTCGTTCGATGATCTTAAAATTCATTTATCAAAACAGAACCCCGGTGATCCTGTGTGCAATTCCGACCTAATCGACTTCATCCTTTTGATAGAAGATAGGCTTGAGTCACTTGAAGAAGGAATGTGCGAGATCGTAAATGAGTAATTTTGGGATGGGATTTTCTCGGATAAATCCCTCAAAACCGGCTGTGATTTTCGGCGGTTGGTAGATTGATTCGTGACCTACTGTTTACACTCCATACCATTGGCGTATGTGTTTCCCGACCGTCATTCAATCAGTGTACCCTCTCTGAACCGCCTGTTTATGTTAAACACCTATTAGGTGGGGTTAGCTTGTTCGTCTAATGATATCGGCAACCGCTGCCTTGATAGTCCTGTAAGATTTGGACATGTTGTGCGTATAGTAGACCGTAAAAAATCCGCGTGTTCCTGCCATACGAGTTACTGCGTGTCCGTTTACAACTTTTACTATTTCTCTTGTCATAATTTTCTCTCTCCTATCACCCACATCATTCTGTAGATTTCATCACCATACCCATGCTGTTTAGCGTAGTCACACACAAAACGGAACGCATCCTGTCTCGTGCTGAACGACTTTTCACTTTGGTATCCAGTGTCACCATTTTCGATACATTGATACTCAACTACGTATTCCATATCTCTCCCCTATGCCGCTTTAGCTTCAACCGCTATTGTGCTTATTCTCTTAATCATGCCTTTTGCCACAAACTCAACTGATCTAGATTCGTTCGAAATGATAGTTGTGATTTTGCTTGCTGAACCGTAGTTCATCACTTTAGTTTCGATACTTGCAATCACGATTGTTCTTCCGTTGTCTGCACGTCCGTAGTTGATACCGATTGTGTCACCTACTTGTAACTCACTGTAGTGTACGTAGCCGTCTGCTCTTAGCGCTTGCTCTTCTTTGGCTTCCATCCACGCTTGCTTGAGTGTGTTTGAGAATTTATCGTAATGACCTGTTTTATATAGTTCCCATGCTCTTGTCATTAGCTTGCTTTTGTTAATCTTTGTCATTTTCTTGTCCTCCGTGTAGTGTTGTTTTCTCTTATCTGATATCAGTATACTATATCTGATATCAGATGCCTATTGACAAATCCTACAAATATTCTGATATCAGTTTGTGCACTTTGTCTGATTGCAGATAGTTGGTAGTTGTGGTATACTTCTTTCGAGGTGATAACAATGCCAAAAACTGAAAAACAACGAGAAGCCGCTGATAAATATTTACGAGAGAACGTAGAAACGTTTGTTGTTCGTGTAAGTAAGGGTAAAAAGTCCGAAATTCAAGCCCATGCAGCCGATCGTGGCGAATCTCTAAATAAGTTTGTAAACCGTGCGATTGATAATCAAATGAAAAACGACTAGTTTATGCTGGCTGTGGCGGCTCACCTTGCTTAAATGCAATTGGCAAGGTGGGGCGTTCTGCTTTTCTCTTGAAGTTATATCCGTGCTCTTGCTCGCAGGCTCGATATTTGTCTATCATCTCTTGCTCAAAATCGAGCGCTTCATCTTTATCCATGCCATCTTTCAAGATATACATTTCGAACGCTTTTTCTCCGTGTTCGTTAAAGTCGTGCTGCCAATTTGTAGCAACCGACTCTCTCCCTCCGCCATCAGCAGGAACTCGACGCTGCTTGCCGTCTTTTGAGCGCAACTCTTTGAAGTGGGCTATAACTCGTCCATATGCGTCAATCGAACAACCTATGTATGTGCGTTTAGTCGGCTTGCAGTGAATCGCATACACAGCGTGTGTTGTTTTGTTGCCACTCATGCGCTCTCCTCCTCATAATGCTTCTTAATGTTCCTCGCAAGTGTGTTGCACCTATCTAATGCTGCACCTGCAAGCGTTAGCGTGAATGTGTCCTCAGGGTCTATGTACTTTGTGATTGCGATTATTAGCAAATTGCATATCCTGTCAAGGTCGTGCAGGTAATAGTCTTTCATTGCTTGCCCTCCTTTTCATTAGGGTACATTTTGTACTCTTACTGTATTCTAACGTATTGTAGAATGCTTGTCAAGTACATTATGTACTCATAATGTGTTCTTTACGCAATACATTCGTTATGATAACATTATGTACTCATAAGGAGGTTTTATATTATGAAAATTCAATACACACTAAGAGTCGAGGCTGAGTTGCTTGAACGAGCAAAGGCTGTAGCAGAAGAGGAAATGCGTTCGCTGAACAATGTTATTGAGGTTGCTATACATCATTATTGTGCGAGACAGGACGGCTTGAATGAGATACTTGACCAACTTGACGAGCTGAGCAAGAAGTATCTTGATGCTGACAAGAAGCTAGAGGAATGGATTCGTAAGTCCGAAAACCAACTTCAAGCAGAACATTAATAAATGAGTTATAGGAGCAACCAATTTCCGCTGCTCTTGCCTTTATTCGAGCGTTAACTTCTTCGTTTAATCTAATAGTTTGTTGTGCCATTATTTCTATTCCTTTCGTAAACCACCGATTCCCCAGAGCTACCACACGGTAGCTCTTTTGCGTTATACCGCCTTGCGCATTTCGGCGGATATTGCATTTAATAAAACATTGGTTGGTATTGGTATATTTTCGGTGTGGTATAGCCTGTTGTCTGCTAACTTTTTATCATAAGTCCTTTCCCACGTTTCCCTGTTGTTTCGCCATGCCATTTGAAGCAAGGTTGTAGGCAGTAGGTACGCTACCTTTGAGGGCAATATCGCATAAACATGGTGTTCACGGCTTTTTCTGCGTGTCGCATATACGTTTTGTGTGCGTGTTCGTCAAATATCACTGAAAAATCGTCACAAACTTTGATGCCGTCATCAATGCCTTTCATTGCACATTCTAGTAAGTGCAGTTCCGTTTCTCGCTGTAGGTATTTTTGAATCGCCTGTTGTGTAAATTGCGGTTGTATCATTTGCATATTGATTCCAACCTCTCAGCTGCTTCTTTTAACTTTTGCTTGTCAATCTCCGTTGCGTTGGTTGCCGTTAACCTAATTGTTGCCGGGCAGTAGTAGCACATAGGCGTGGTAGGTGAATATATCCTGCCACATTCCGGGCATTTCCAGCCTTGTTGTGTAAATTGTGTTTGTATCATTTGCCTTCTCCTGTGATATAATTTCCCCGAAAGGGGGGTGCACTGTATGAACGAAAAGCTTGATGCGCTAGTCATGCTATATTTGCAAAATCAGGACTTGTCGGACAAGTCACCATCAGAAATTTTCGACATATATATCAGGGCAAGAGAAGAAATTAAGCAACATGCAAAAGCCATTAAAAAGCCAGATGACTATGTAACCGTTACCAGGGGTTAAACCAATCAGCAATGCGAACCATAGATTCAGTAATTCTAGTCAGGTCTATCGTGTTTTCTTTGCGATTTTCCGCACGCTCGGCAAGCAATTGCAGTTGTTTGCCGAGTATTTCCTGTACGCTTATTTTTTCTTCCTTTTCTTTGGTTTCTGCAGGTTTATCAGATGCTTTTTCCTTCTCTTTGTCTTGAATAGCGTTTCCCAAAAGGCAACCTTTGAGGTACTGGTCTTCTATCGCCTCCATTGTTTCGCGTGGCGTCATCGGAACGGCGTCAAACTTAAATTCCACAGGTTTGCCGCCTGTGTTGTGGTCAGATATTTTTTCCACTATAGCCAAAAGTGCGGTTGCTTTTGCTTCTAAAATGTCAAGTTGTTCGTTCATTTCCTCAAATCCGTCAAGCTTGATTGTGGCTGTTGCTTTAAAAAGCTCTTTGTTATTGTTTGTCATTGTGGTGCTCCTCCGCTAGTCGTGGCATCACTCAAAAGCTCGTCTATCGTACAGCCGTACAATGTGGCAATTTTTGGCAATAATTTTGCCGTTGGCATAGTGTCACCACTTTCCCAGTGCGATATTGCGCTCTGGTTTACACCTAATTTTTCCGCAACCGTGACCTGCTTAAGTTTTGCTTTATCGCGGTAGTATTCAAACCTATTTTTCATGTTTCACCTCGTGTTTCTGTTTTGTATGTGTTAAAATCCTTGTGAAAGGATGTGTTTGTATATGGATTGGTCATTAACAATCGCTATTATCGCTTTAACTGTGTCCGTGTTGTCTCCTGTAGCTGTTACATGGCTCAACAATCGGCACCAACTTAAACTAAAAGACATTGAGTTTAACAAAGAGCGCAAGCGTGAAGCTGTTGAGGCTTACGTGAGTGCAGCCGGACGGTTTATTAAGTACTCTGACAAAACCTCTATCGGCAACTTTGGCGAACACATTGGCTCAATCTACCTGTATGTAGACGAATCGCTGTGGTGTCACGTTGACAAAATCAACGAATCTCTGGTTCAATATTTGCCTGACTACAAAACTGCTGATGCCGAGTTGCGAGCACTTTGCAAAGCGCTTAACGCCAAGCAAAACAGCTTCAAACTTTAGTCGCCTGTTGCGACTTTCTCAAAACCAGAACAAACGTTGACTGCCGCTTTGCCACAACGGATTTCTTGTGGAACGAAATTGAAGTGGTCAGGCTTTGGTTTTAATGCATGCGTACAGTGGTTGCAATGATACCCCATCCTCATTGATTCGGGGTTTTCAATGTTGTCTATGTGTGATGCAAGCCTCTCGTTTTCACTCTCCAACCACTTGTATTCCCCTTCTAGTTTCTTTATGTGCGCTCTCAGCGACTTCTTTTCGTCAAACATCTACGCCACCTCTAACCCTAGCTTTTCGGCTATCATTGCGATACCACCGATATATGTGTAAACTTTACCGCCGGGCGTGAATGTGACATCGTATCTATAACCCCTGTGACCGGTTTTCTTCGTTAGTGTACCGTTTGGATATTTTGCCTTGAAAGCGTTTGGAATTTTGTTGTTATTTTCTTCAACTCTTGCAAGAACCTCTGCTGATACTCCATAACCTTTAGCTTCGTTCCACGCTTGCTTTAGTGACCTTGCAAATGTTGGGCAGTAACCTTTTCTAAAGATTTCCCATGCTCTTGTCATTAGCTTGCTTTTGTTAATCTTTGTCATTTTCTTGTCCTCCGTGTTTGATTTGTTTTATGGTCTTATTATACACTTGACAAATGTGTATATATAATGTATGATTGTGCCAAACAAAGGAGGTGAACGGTTGTGCCATTAACTTATAAAATTGACGTTCTAGCCGCATTAAAAGAGGCTGGTTACTCAACATACAGGATAAGGAAAGAGAAAATAATGGGTGAGGCAACATTGCAACTATTTAGAGACGATAAGCCGATAAGTTGGGATAATCTCAATTTGTTGTGCGAATTGCTAGGTTGTCAACCTGGCGACGTGTTGTTGCATGTTCCGGACAAGCCAGAATAGTCACCGATTCCCCAGAGCTACCAAACGGTAGCTCTTTTGTTATGCGCTTTGTATCAAGTCCATGTTTGCGTATATGCCACGACTGTTCAGCACTTCGTTTATCATCAAGCGACCTTTCTGCGTCCATTTGGTGTGCAATTTCGTGTCTGCTCGACCGTCTGAACGTGTAATGGCTATTGTTTCGCTCTTTGTGTAGCCTTTTCGCATATGCTTTTCATACAATATCCATTGACCGCCAACACAACGCTGTATTCGTGCTTCCTTTAATATTTTATTGAGCCTGTTTGCACTCATACCATAATCAGCGGCTATTTGCGTTGTTGTCATTGCGGCAGCGGCACTTGTGTTGTCGGTATATAACCTCGCAATTGAGCAATTGAAAAATCGCAAGAATATTGATTTCCATGTTAAGAATGTTGTTGTGACGCATAGGGATGGCAAGTTTTTGGAAGTCCTTAATGTCCACTTCGTCAACAAATCGCAAACTCCGATAACTATTTGCGGTCTTAGTGTTTCTTGTAAAAACAACAAGGACAGCTATGGCAATTTGCGAATCAAGCTTTCAGACTCTTTCACGATTACGAGCAGTGGCGTTTTTGCGAATAACGTCAGCTTGCACTCCGATATGTTTCCGCTGCACGCAACTGAATACGGGTTTGCTAAAGGGTTATTTGTTTCCGATACTCAAAAGCGCATTATCGAAGAAAAGACCATTTGCACTGCTGCCATTTATACCAATCGTGGGGTTGTTAATAAAACATTTTCTATCGACCGTTTTTGTGACGAAGGACAATTGTCAGCACCCCAACAATAATGCTAGCTATGCCCAAAATGATTGTGGCTATCTGCACCCAGTTTGCGCCTGAAAATAATTCACACACCTACGCCACCAACTTATATGTGTACTGACCTGTCAAGCCTGTTGATAAGTCTTTTTCTGCACCGTAGTATGTTGCGAACCTTACACCGTTAACCAAAACGTCAAACGCTTTTGCGAACTTCGA
>Ga0123355_10010171_pt1 | contig 14383 bp, 10 predicted proteins | sample TergutEmb28metaG_3_FD_89872 | JGI IMG/M metagenome (GOLD analysis project Ga0123355, IMG submission 89872) | Embiratermes neotenicus P1 segment gut microbial communities from Petit-Saut dam, French Guiana - Emb289 P1 | ecosystem: Host-associated > Arthropoda: Insects > Digestive system > Gut ...
CCTTCCCCGCGGGGGCGGGGAATTTTTTTGTCCCCATCCCCGTCCCCCCCGAGGGGGGGGCCCCTCATACCTGCTTTTGGAGGGGAAAATGTTGTCCCCCCCCCCCCCCCTTCTTTCAGACCTTAAAGACAAGCCGGAAACCTCCGTGCGGTGGCAACATTTGGACCTGTCCTGCCTTTCCCCGCATCTTTGTGTGCTTATATAAAGGGGCAGCTTCACCACTGACGTTTACATCATTTAAATTGTGCGTCCTTGTGTAAAATGCACCGTAATTTCGTCTGAATAAAAGAAGAAACTAGGACGTAAACAGAATTTGGATGGTTGCTATGTTCGCTTTATCAGTTCAAAGTTTAAATTTAAGGTTTTTCGGAAATTCCATTCATAGATTTAAATTTTGTGATTGACTAACGTACAGGAAGTTGGAGTTTCAGTATTACCCAATGCAGCACACTGTATAGTCTGGCTATTTTATCGAGACCATTGATGAAGAGAAGCGTTTCATTTAGCACCGCTGTCAGGTGCTAAGATTGTGCAATATTATTGATAGAAGAATGAAATGTGAGTATGGAGTATATACGGGATTATTTGACAGGGGAAAACTGAAGTACTCGGAGTAAAACATGTCCTATTGTCACTTCATGTACCACAGATTCATGTGGACTGTCTTGGGGTGGAAATCGGGCTTGTACGGTGGCCAGAGGTCACCTGATGAAATAAAACACGTATACACCACAATATTTTTCATACGACTCCAAATGTGTCGTCATTCAACAGCAGTTTCAGTACTTAAAGTAAGGCGTTATATTAATGAATGTCGTTTTTGAGTGGTTAGAACTATTGCCTGGCATTCGACAGGTATCGGTTTCAGATCTTGCCTCAGGGGCTGTCCTAACTGAGGTTTTTCGTGATTTCGCTCAGTCACTTCAAGAAAATTGCGGGATAACGGTTATCTAAAGTAAGGCCACTACGGCTTCCTTCCATATCCTCTCACTTCATTATTCACCAGTCTTTATCATTCGACGCTATATAATCAGGTATTGAGAGAGTCCTTGCAGAAGTCTGTAATCAAATAGATGGCTTAGAGATTAGTATTCTTGCTATCCTTTAAACCTACTAGTTCAAATTTAGTTTATGTTAAGACAGGGATACACGAGTTTTCCAGACATCTAGAAGCCACCATAGAATTCAAGGAGCCAGATGGGTGACAAGCAAGTTCTGCACTGGGGACCCACAAGTGTTAAGTGTCACGGCATAAAATTTAGTATTACGGTCAAACTGGCGTCTCGAGGAGATTTGTGAACCCCAGTACTTAAATATGAGTTGCTTTTTCACAGACTGGTTATGAATGTATTTGAGTTTAATATAATACGTATGTTCATTTAAATGAAAACGGTATCCTGTGCGTTGTGAAGGAACGGTTTCTGTGAGCAAGTTTGTACTCACTCCACCAAGTATTAAGAATTTTCGCTCCCCAGACCATGATACGAGTAAGTAGTGGCTTCTGCGCATACTGGTCACACTATAGTAGAAGACCTGTAGCATGAAGTCGCACGTCACTGCTGGCCGACCACATTTCCTCTGCTGTGGAAGGAGTGGGAAGTAAAATGTACGTAAATTCGTTTTGTGCTAGACTTCGTACAACATTCCCATGATCCCACATAAAAAGTAACTTTGCTCTAATCAGTGTGGTGCAATACTTTTAGAATGGACACAGTACACAGACGGATAAATAGACTGGGCGTATCCAGTAAGCGTATGCACATTCATGCGAATGAAGCTTATTTAAAATAGCGAATTTATGTCCTGTCCTACTGTTGCTGTGAATTCTTGCTGAACTAATTGAGAATGTGACTCTTCGTGTGGAACTGTCTCGTAATAATCAGTCACAATTAATGAAGGTTGTGTATTAATTACGTCACACACAGCACTGAGATTTTCAGCATGAGGACCACAGCACAAATGAAGCTCAATAAGATGTTTCAGACTGGCCCGCAAAGTGTCATCAATATTAAGACACCGGCCAACAATTAGTGATGCGAGGAGGGGGGGAATGGAAAATTCGAGGCCTGGTGAACAGATCTAATTTGAGGTCAGGTGAAGTGTATTTTTGGCATCAGGATCTTTCCATCTTAGCTGATTCACTGTTAGTTCTTAAAGCTTCTGGGGTGTAAAATGGTCGTTTGGAATGTGAAGTAAATGACAAAACTTTTATAGTGAAGTAACACAGATTTTTATGATTAGTTGCCCACAGTCGTAATTACAGTTTATTACCCACCCACGTGTATTTAAATAATACTTCGCAACACGTGGGTTGCCGTGTTACTGTTAAGAGTTCTTTACATAACACTTCATAACACGTTGGTTGTCGTGTTATTGTTGAGAATACTTTACACAACACTTTGTAACACGTGGTTTGTTGTGTTATTTTAAGAATACTTTACATAACACTTCGTAACACGTGGGTTGTCATGTTATTGTTAAGAGTACTCTACGTAACACTTTGTTGCAGTCGAATGTTTAACACTTATTCATGTTTTAGGTGTCCCGGGTTCGGATCTCGGTCTAGCGACAAGCAGTTGTAACTTCCACTTTTCGTAGGGTTCCTTAGCCCCTGTACTTGAATTCCAGGATAGTAACTCAATTAGGCCACAACCTCTTTCACCCACATCCTCTGAAATTTGCTATAAGCTGCTTATCCTGTACCGGGATAGCTCATTTACTATAGTGACTGCATTAGGCTGGCCATCCGGGGAGTCGTGATTCTCTTGCCGCAAGGGACGGAGATTTGTCTTCTTCGGAAGGTTAAGACCGGCTCTTGGGTTCACCGGTCCTCATATTCAGTGGGTACTATGGGCTCTTTCCGCGGGGATAGAGCGGCCGAGGCCTGAAGCTACTCTTCCCATTTAGGTCATAGGAGCTGGAGCTATATCTCCACTCCCCCATATTCCGTCGTTGCGTCTACAGGGACAGTAAACTTTACTTTCAACCCACCGCTATACGATATACAGGGCGTTGTCATGACTTGCTGACAGCTTCATTTGGCAAACTGTTGTTGTGACAAGTACGGGGCCTGTTTTGTGTACCCCTGGTGCGTTTGCTGCTTGATTTCAAGGCCTGCTTCAACCCTGGCTTTTAGTAACGGCAGCTTATTGCATCATTCAGTTATTACGGGACCGACAGTTAGCTAGAAGATAACATTTTGTTGGGCTCTGGTCAGATAGAGATGAAGCAGCATTACGGTTAATATGAACTGAACAATTGCGCTGATAACGCACGATGTTGCAATTCCATTCAAGATAAATAACCACATTGTAAATACAAAAAAAAAAAGCGCAAAACTTATTTGTAATAGTGAATGCATATTTGTTAATAATTAATTGGTTTGAAACAAATTTAAAAACGCCATTCATGAAAAATTAAGAGCAGATGGAATTCAGGGAATGCTTGTTGTCTTTCGGTGTATAATTTTTATCTTCCAGTTTGCTGTCTAAAAACATGAAGATCAAGATGTACGGAACTGTAATTTTGTGCCTGTTGTTTTGTATGGGCGTGAAAATTGGTCTCTTACATTGAGGGACGAACATAGGCTGAGTGTGCTGAGGAAGACGTGTGGGCGTAAGAGGGACGAGGCAGGGAAATGGAGAAGACTGCATAACGAGGACCATTCTGATCTTTATTCCTCACCAAATATTATTCGGGTGGTCAGGTGGGCGGGGCATGTGTCACGTGTGGGGGACAGGAGAGGTGCATACAGGGTTTTGGTGGGGAGACTTGAGGGAGAGAAACCACTTGGAAGACCTAGGCGTAGATGGGAGGATAATATCAACATGGATTTTCAAGAAATGGGGTGGGAGGCCTGGACTGGATTGATGTAGCTATTTACAGGGCAGGGTGGCGGGAGCTTTGAATGCGTACCGATTAGCTTCTCAGGAAAGATTTTGCTGCATGGAATTAGTTATATATCATATGAAGGTTACTGACCTCTTAAAGCATAGAGGTTGCTTTATGTAACGGCACGTTTAACTTTAAAGTGTTCTACGTTCTGCCCACACAGTGTATTTATGTGTTTTGTATGGATTTGGGACCCAACAGGAATTGTTTCCCAATACAGCACTAACTGGCTTTTATAGCCCAGGCGAGCTGTGTTTACTGCACGGTACGAACGGAATATTTAAGTATAGTTGAGGTTGATTACATGATATTTTGCGTAGGCAAACGGATTTTGGTTCCCAACGGGAATTTCTGTTCCTCGCCTTGGATAAGGTTGCTTCCATTATCAGTACGAGAGTATCTTTTCAGTTAAAGAATACTGACGTTAAGAAATTACTTATCGATGTAATAAAAATGACGAAAGGTTGGAATGGCTTCCAGGAACGTTACCACAATGTATGTCACTCTTGATCCTACAAGGTCCAGTCGTTACTTTATGTACCACCAAGTCTGACATTTAGCAGTTCTCCGTTCTCCCCCCATAGTGCACAGTATGAAGCGAGTCTTTAGAACGGTTTAGTTTTTGTCTTATATCGTTTAACAACCGCGGTAACAGTGCGTACTGGTAAGAGTATGGAGTAAATTTCGTAGGATCTTTTGGTGTGTTATGCGTTGAATTTATAACGGAAAAATCGCATGGTTACGTAAGAAATCTCAGGAATACTGCCTTTCATTTTGTTAAAATCTTTTCCTCATATAATCTCGAAAGTTGTTCTTGTTTATGTTTGTCTTAAAATTGCGACTGCTGAGATTAAGACTTTGACATATAAACCTTTGAAAACAACCAGATAAATAAGATTATCAAAATTGTAGCGTTTGAAACGTTAGAAAATGTAAACATAAGTAAGATATCCTTGTTTAAAACCTCCACTGCATTCCGACCCGCAACCTAGCGTCTTTCCAGCACTCGTCCTAGATGCGCTGACCCAACGCGCAATTTCTGGGCAGGGCCTGCTCGTCTTCCGCAGCGCTTAGAGTACTTCGCAAATATATGACGGTTAACTTTTATTCAGATATTTAGTTTAAATTTTCTCAAAATTTCTGAGGGGCCTGAAGTCCTGTGGCCCTTAAGGGCGAGCCGACCCAGCCTTCATTGCATTTATGACTGGGTCGCCCAAGTGTTTATTTCCCTTAGGGTTCTCTACTGAAGTTATGAATAGGATGATATTGAAATTACAGTCTTCTTGGGTATAAAGCATTGTAGTTTGGTAGACAGATAGAGGTGTTTGAGAGAAGTACTTTACATTGCACAGGGTGAACATATGAAGACGGAAGGTTGCTACGTCACTTTAGTTACGGTGTCGCATTCCAGAAGACAATACTGTTAATATTTACTGCTGTGATAACCTGTGCTGTGAGCTAAGTTTTATTGCCGTTAAACACAAAAACAGTGATACTGGGTGTCTGTAATCTGGACATCATACCGCTTCGTACCGGTTTCAGAGTCCTGTCTACCAACACGCCAGGTACTTTCACAGCAGCAGGCCCGTACACACTGGTGATTTTTGTGTATAAACACTTAGTGGCAATGAAGATTTGTACAGCAAATAAGGAACAAGTTCGGAACACTATTGTCCAAAACATCGCCGAAATAATTTATACGACTAAAGTTACATGTTCCGGGTTTTTACGACGGGTGTTTATCGAATATTGATCACTGGATTTTTAGACTGTGTGAAGTATTTTCCTGCCGGTCCCAGTGGCCTCCCGGTCTAAGGTGTAGGTAGGTCTGTGGCCGCTGGCCTGCTGAGATTGTGGGTTCGAATCCCACCGGAGGCATGGATGTTTGTCTGTTGTGAGTGTTGTGTGTTGTCAGGAAGAGGTCTCTGCGACGAACCGATCACTCATCCAGAGGAGTTCTACCGACTGTAGTGCGTCGTTGTGTATGATCTAGAAACCACGTGAATGCGGAGATCCTGGCCCGCTGGGGGCTGTCGCGCCAAAAAAAAATGTGTTTTCGTGACACTTCGGAGGAATTACCGATTCCATGTTTAGGGCGAATGAATTCGGTTTAGGTAAATGTTGAAATTATTTGGAAGGGGGTGGGGGTGGGTGGGTAGTGGGACCTTCGTCTGTCATAGACACGTTTCCTTTTCCGGAACCTACAATAAGCGTGATCGACTGTTAACCGCTTGCTAATAAAGTGGAACGATGCATTTAAAGTACTGTCATTTGTCATTGTTGAAAACGCCGGTTTTACGGTATTTATGACAGAGAATCAGAAGTAAAAATACGCGAATTGAAAATCTAGAGGCAATAACAGAGGGAGCGAACTAGAATCATATCCCTGTGTGTGCCAGAAAACTCACGCAGTCCGTACTTTTCGTCATTTGTTTTAAGTCGTGACGATACCTGCCGATTTAGGTAACGGTCAGCGGAAGTGGGTACTGAAACGGTGCTGGAAATTCTGAACCTCCCTTTTTTTAAGGGAATCAGGATAGTTTAATCAGTAAAGTTGTTAGGCTACTGGCTGAACGGCCAAGTAGCTGGGGTTACATTTCCAGCAGGGCCAAAAGACTGACGCTTCTGCTCAGTTGATTCCGAGGTTTATTCTCACCTCACGCCGGCGGGGGGTAAAGCGGTGTGTGTCTGAGGCACACCATTCGCCTCCGTGTAGTGCCGAGGTCGAGAAAACCTGGAGCAATACCACCATTTCTTCATGGCGTGGTAGATCTACTGGTTTAAGCACAGGAACAGTTAAGTGAGAACTGCGCTCTTCTGGGCTTTGACGTATCAAGTAGTGGTAAAAGGATTTGCCACTACACGCTGCGTAAAGTCCCAGAAGAGCGCAGATCTCCATTACTTCGCGACAGAGGCCTGAAATCACGAACAGCGTATATCTTTTGGTAGCCTTCATACAGGCTCAAACTCTAGATGTGTGGGTGTGTGTATGTGTGAGTTTTGTAATGTGTTTTGATAATATATATATATATATATACATACTAGTGTTTACTGTGTTTTTGTATTGTTTCGTTGATATATATATATGTATACTTTTTATGATTTTGTTTAATTTTTTAAGTTATGTATTTTTATTGTTATGTAGGTTGTGTTCTGTATATTCTGTTTTCATCGTGCCAACTGGCACTCTTGGGCTACCCTGACTGAAGTTTTTCCGTGCTTTCTCATTAGTTGTAAGGCAAAAACCAGGGTAAAACTCGCGAAGACAAGGCACGACCCACACTCTTCCCAGATTAATTGTATTGTTCTGTGTATTGTTTGCGTGTAAATATGTACTCTACTACTGCCACTGGGTGTCAACCCAATTGCAGTTAACAACTATATCTGTATCTGTGTCTATATCTAAATGCATCCGCCTTCAACTCATGAATAGAATCGTATTCATTGAGTTGAGTTCATTTTACATATCTGTATGAGACTGGTCACCGTTTAACGTTTATTCTTTCGTTTCACAGTCCCTGCCACGTAGGATGTAGTCTTATTTTACGGTCTGGATGCACCGACAGTTGCTAGTTACGTTGCTGTCGGTTCGCTTAACTCGTGAAACTTCGACTTGGAATCAGCGAATTTGTCAGATGTGGCGCGTGTCCGCGAGCCGAATGGAAACCTTCCCAGAACCGCCTCTAAATATGGCAAGTTAAAAGAGTTTATATTTACTGCAATACACAGAGCTGAACGCCCGGATCCCGGCTCACGGTAGAATGGCGTAGCGGCGCATGCTGCGCTCTCTACCGTCACGCCAAACGGTGTGAGTGTAGTAGTGATGCGAGTTGTGAGATGGATTTTTAACATCGCTGTTATGTCTTAACTTCAATCAACATTTAAACATTTGCAGTGACTAAGTGACACTTGAGTCGATTTACTGATAGATTGATTTGTGGGGTGATGGATGTTACTAGCTTTTTAGCCCACTTTCTATTAACAGTGGTCACTATCAGTTCTTTTTCGTTTTCGATAATGATTCGGCATGCACATGCGTTAGTGATTAGTAATGCTACAAGATATTCGAACTTACGGTAAAGAGAAAATCGTCCAATTGTTGCGGCATATGCAGCTGTGTTTCTATTTTGGGGAAAGCTTTTATGTTTTGTTGGCGGATATAGGCTTAATTTTTTTTAACGTGGCTTGTAAAGAGTCTTTCCCACAGCGCGAGAAAGCTGACAGACATTCTTGTGAAGCCAAGCGATAGATTTTAAAAGAAGTGACTAAAAAAGTATGACTAAGTAACAACAGACGGAGTTACGTGTGCGTTTAATCCGTAGTGACTTTTGTGTACCCTTTCATGCCACCATTTCATCGTGGATGGTTAGTTGGATGATGTGTTTACAGTTGAATCAACTGAAATGGTTATTCGTCGTTAACATCTGCAGTTAAACAAAAAAGTTTATCTGTTGCGATAGAACAGCTAGTAAATTTGAAGTTGTTCCTGCCCACGCCGTGAAGGCGTATAGGGGGAGTAGAGAAATAGCTCCACTCATTCTTAACCTTGGTGATAAATGAATATATGAGTATGGAACATGGGTAAAACGAACCACTCGAAGAGCCTGCCCTCGTACTCTGCATTTTTCATGTATATTAATATCGACATTTCGTCTTCGTCTTATCGTAATGTTTAAACTGCGATGGTCAACATCCGGCCCAGTTAATTTACAAAGGCCGGGTGTTAGTTCAGATAGTACAGGGACTATTTTCTATCGTGTCCCTAAGCACTACAGTTGTCACGGAAATTGTAATTGTGGAATTTAGTATTTCCCGGAAGCACGGATTGTGTATTTCTGGCGGTTACAGTCTCAGTGCGCAGTAAGATTCACGTTGAGGGCTGCAGTGCTCAAGGACACAATAAAAATGCTCTCTGTATATGAGTTCTGACATCTCGTGTTACCAGGGTCTGGTTATGTCAAATTGCAGATTCGAAGTCCAGTGTCAGAGGAAATTGATGAAGTAAAATTAAGTCAGTTTAGTATGATAATTCACCGTACTCAGAATTTTTAAAGCGAGGGGCTTTCTTATATCGCAGACTTATTATATACTTTCTTTCTTTCTTTCTTTCTTACTCACTCACTCACTCACTCACTCACTCACTCACTCACTCCATGGAGCAGAATCCTTCTTGAGAAGCTAGCCAGCTTTCATCTAGTCAAGAAATTCTCTTCATTTTATAGAACACGAAGGTTCATTACCGCATTCACAAGTGCCCGCCACCTGTCCCTATTCTGAGCCAGCTTGATCCAGTCCATATCCCCACATACCACTTCCTGAAGATCTTGGATTGTCTTCTAATTTCGTGTTTTGAAGAAGGAGGAGCCGGAATAGCTCAGTCAGTATAGTGGCTAGACTACGCACTGGATAACCCAGGGATCACAGTTTGATTTCCGGCGGATATAGGAAGTTTTTTCTTCTGCAGAATATACACACTGATTCGGGGGCCCACCCAGCTTCCTAGTAAGTGGGCACTGGAACTCTTTTCTTGGGTTTAAAGCAGTCTGAGACTGAAGCTGCTTATCTCAGTCAAATTCCAGGGTTGAGAATGAGTGGAACTTTTCCCACTACTCCATACTTCTTCTTGGCATGGACACGGCAGTTTTTATTTTATTTTACATCGTAACATGAACATGTCACTGTGCATGATCGTGCAAAAGGCCTGCAGGCTCTGTAAAGATAAAATTTTCCACAGTCAGAACGCCTTAAAAGAGGTCAAGTCTGCAAGAAGTAGTTTTTTGTGTGGTTGAACAACTGCAAATGATCCCTGACCTCCCAAGTAAGTGACATAAAAACGTGTAGAGTGAAGGTGTAATTTAATTTCAAAGTCACCTGCATTCTTGAAACTGGAAAATAACTTAAGTAATTGACTTAGTAATTATGATATTCATCATTGTAATGTGTGTGTGTGTGTGTGGGAGACTTTCAAGGTCATTCTCTGTTGCCACACACTGTCCTCGGGTAACTTATTGCATTTCCTTTGCAGTTAACTGAAATATGAATTAATGAATATGATTTGAGTTATGCTTGATTTTGGGTCTCCTGGCTTATATCATTGTGCAGTCTTACTGATTGGATAGTGACATTTCATTGGAATATTCCGCTTCTGTTATCAGGCTGAAACTGGGTGTAATATATTAATTTATATAAAAACATAATAATGATGATGATTATAGTGATAATAGACTGTGATGAAACAAGAATAAGAATAATTAAATTTAGTTCAGTTCTCTGACACTTATGTGCTTAAAGAACGGCCATATGTCCAACTTAATAGAGAGAACAGGAACATGGGAAAAGTACACAAGTCAACATACAAAAACTGAAAAGAGATAAGATATCATACGTATAATAAAAGTGCTGTATTTGTACTATAAATTGATATTTTGTGCCCAATTTCAGTTTGAAAGAAAATGTTCAAGTTGTGAACGTGATGTTCAGTGCATTGTAAAATTGAGATCTCCGTTTATATATGATAACCTGCTGTTTATAAACATTTTCTCCTCATTATTTTTCAAGTTGATGCCTCATGATGTTTTCTATAAGCCAAAACATATAGCACGTAATGTGGCAATAAACATTATCAAATAACTACTGTTGTGAGTGATGGTCTCTTTTATGTACCCAAAAGCTTACAGTTTAGCTCTTAAAGTTCTGTACTGTGTACATAAATGCATGCTGTGCTTACTGTAGTCATAGTTGATAACTTGATTAATGTCTAGTGCCAAGAGAGCAGCTGTACAACTACAGATGTGATGTTATGACGCTGTGTGAGATGTACCTTCAGCTTCCTAAGACCATGTTATTACACAGCCAAGGATTCGAACCCAGACCAGTCCATGTGGGTTGTGTGGTGGACAAAAATAGAACTACGATAGAGTTCGCTTATAGTCCTTTTGTTTCCCTGGTCATTGTCATTCCACCACTGCTCCATACTCATTCATTTATCTTTTGCTGATTCTGTAACATCATAGCAGTTGATAGGGTCTTAAAGAACACACTTCAGCTTCCCAGCTGGTGCAGTAAAACCTTTTCCCTTAGGCTGTATGACCTCATTCTAGATGTGCATCATCATCATCATCATCATCATCTTCTATTATCACTCTTTATGTAGAGTATTCGCAATTGTATACCAGGAACAAACGATATTAATATGGTATACAGTGTTACATCTATTCTGTAGTTACAGTTTGTGGTATGTGTAATGTTATTTCCCATGTTAAAAGTTCTTTAATTTTTATTAGCACTTCCTGAAGCATATGCACAGTACCAAAACATGGCTTTTTTTTGCATTTCCTTGATTGTGTGCTTTCCTGTTATGTTTCTGAGGTATTTTCTGAATGATTTTGAGATGGTTCCAGTTGCCTCTGTTATTACCAGTATCACATTTACTTTTACTTTCCACATTCACTGTATTTCTATTGTAAGGTCTTTGCCTCACCATTGTCAAGGTCGTCATCATCATCATCATCATCATCATATATGTTGTTGCTGTTATCATCATCTTTGTGTGTTGTTACTTAATTTTGAATTTCAGATGACCCAACTGATATAGTTTATTTTTATAGTAACCAGAATTTAATGAAAGTGTGAATAGAATGTGATTTATTCTCTTGAAGAGACATGTTCTAACATCCTTCCACTTTGTGGGTCTCATTGCAGTCTTCAGAACTTTGCCTGTAAAGGACACTAACATCGTTAACATGTTCATTTGGTTAGGTTTCAATAAAATATCAAGTTATACTCGACTCTTGCAGAAGATGTACTTATATCAGTTTGGACATCCCTGCTAGGGCCCTCTGTTACATTCTGCAAGTTAATTAATTGTTTCCTCCCTCTACACCAATGACATTGAACACTCAAACTAAGAGTTGGTAAATCAATCTCTTCCAGAATCATTCCCTGCCCTCATATCTTGCAGCAGCTCTGCACTCAGTCACAGCAGTACTTATGCAATTTCACACCCTCTATCAACATTTAAATTGGTAATCAGTGACACGCAGTTAATCTTCGTTCTTATAAATGAATTGCATATGTTTTGAATTTTGAATGAGGATTGGATTTCCTTGTTAAGTGTACAATTATTTCATGTTGGTGTCCTATATTTAGCTCCATTACTGACCTTGTCATAATGTTAGGTCACAGCTTACAGTGGTAAGGCACTAATGTAGTTTTCTTTGTAATTTTCAGTTCAAAAAATATCTATATTCAAACACTCTGTTTAAGTGTAGATACTAGAGATGTGTCCTGTAGTGCTGTGTCACAATGATGAATTATGGGTTTTTGTAACATGTTTACTGTTTTTTCTGAATTGAGGTTGATTTTTCAGGTGATGAGTTTCCTTAGTAATTTAATATTCTGTGTGCTTTTCATAAAAATTACATTGATACATAAACCATCACATAAAGCCTTTTTTTTACAGGTGTTGTATGTTATGACATTTAATTATATGAATTTCATGTTAATATTAACAATATAACATTTAAATTTAAACTTTATAATTATTTGGCCATAAATATAGTCTTCCTAAGACAACTACTGAACCATTTTTTTTAATGTTCTGTTGACCGTGCATCTCTGTACAATCTTGTAAGTGAAACCAACTTGGGGCACAATATTCTCAGTATATTTTGTCAATTTTATTTATAACTGCTAAATATTTCGGACCTTTCCAGGTCCATCATAAGGAGGAATAACTGTGTTTATGTGACACTTGTTATTTTGTTATTCTGTATAGCTAGCTGTCTGGTGTGCACACTAGACAGCTAGCTATACAGAATAAAAAAAAATACCAAGTATCATATAAATACAGTTATTCCTCCTGATGATGGACCTGGAGAGGTCTGAAATATGTAGGGGTTGTAAATAAAATTGATGAAATATACTGAGAATATTGTGCACCAAGTTGATTTCATTTACAAGTTTACTGAACCCGTGTAGGAAAATTCTTGTACTTTTTTAATTTTTTTTATTCTTGATCACCTGCTTATATTTAATTCATTTTAAACTTTAAATTTGATTATTTCATTATTAATTCTGGCATGAAATCTTGTGATCCTCACACATTGTCACTGATGATAGCTCCGTAAAATCAAAATGATTATGTTGTGATACATGATGTTAGTGATAAGGGCTTAAATTGGTGCTGTATCGCTGTAATTGATAAAGTTTTTTTGTGAGACTGCTTTGTTTTACTTAAATTTTTATGTGTCCTGTTTGATTTATTTTCAGTAACATCTACTGCTATGGTGAACTTCTTCACACCATTCAAATGAAAAACATTTATCGTGATTCTAAAACATTTGTAGACATGAAAATGAAGCAGCTGCCAAATAAAACATGGGAAATTTTTCAAGAACTAATGAACAGAACTGTGTCAGAACCTTCCACTGAACAGCTTGAAAACTTTCTTAATGAGAACTTTGAAGCTGCTGGTAGTGAATTTGAAAAATGGGAACCATCTGATTGGATTGAGCATCCAAAGTTTCTGGATAACATTGCCGATTCTGATTTTCGTGAATGGGGTAAACAGCTAAATGACCGATGGAAATTTTTGGGGAGGAAGATGAAAGATGATGTGAGAGAAAATCAAGACCTGTATTCCATTATTTATGTTCCTCATCCTGTAATTGTCCCAGGTGGGCGATTCCGTGAGTTTTACTACTGGGACTCTTATTGGATAATACGTGGCCTGTTACTGTCAGAGATGTACACGACAGTGAAAGGGATGCTGGGAAATTTCTTCTCTATTGTTGAGAGCTATGGCTGTATTCCAAATGGTGGGAGGATTTACTATTCAAAGAGATCACAGCCACCATTGTTGATACCCATGATGAAAAGTTACTTGGATGCAACTAATGATGTTGCATTTTTAAAAGATAACATCGATTTAATGGAGAAGGAGTTCCAGTATTGGCTGACAAATCACACAATCTCAGTTGAGAAAGATGGGAAACGTTACAAACTGGCGAGATACAAGGATGCTTCATCTGGCCCGAGACCAGAATCATACAGGTAAGGACTTTGTAATTAGTGGTAGCACAGGTGGCATGTCAATTGTTTTAACAATTAGTGAACATAATGCTGTGATTGAGTGGTTGGCAGTCCTGTTTCATATTTGGAAGGTCACAGTTTTAGGTCTGTGTCCACAGACCAGCTGTTCTGACTTAGTTTTTCATTGTTTTCACACAGTCTGTCCAGACAAATGACAGTATAGATCTTTGCATTCATTCATCTCTGCTTCCTTGTACATTCTTTCAGTTTCATTATCCACTGTCATCCTGTCATTTGTCATTATATAATCCTAAAATTAGAAGTGTCACTAAGTAAATTAAGATTAAAAATTAAAAATTATATACATTTGGTAAAAGCAGTTGATGTAAACAGAACTAAAGCCAGTGGAACTAACATAGCCCATTCTAATGTCTTTAGAGGAAGTAGTGTTAAAATGAAC
>Ga0123355_10010172_pt1 | contig 14383 bp, 10 predicted proteins | sample TergutEmb28metaG_3_FD_89872 | JGI IMG/M metagenome (GOLD analysis project Ga0123355, IMG submission 89872) | Embiratermes neotenicus P1 segment gut microbial communities from Petit-Saut dam, French Guiana - Emb289 P1 | ecosystem: Host-associated > Arthropoda: Insects > Digestive system > Gut ...
GCCGCTTTGGTCATGAGATGCTAGTATGTGGTTGTATAGGGTACGCTCATAGTAGTCTGCCATTGTTGAGTCTACCGTGTAGTTGTATAGGCGTGCCGTCAGTTTTAACATGTTGTAGCTGGCACAGCTTTCGGCGGTTTTGTCTGAAAGATGTGCGGCGAGTTTGTTGGCATCCTTAAACATCTCGCCTTCGCCCAGGCCGCCTATGCTGTAGGTGTGGCTTTGTGTGACTATGGACCAGAAATTGGCCGCAGTGTCGTAGTACCGTTTTTCTAGGGACTGCTCATACATTTCTACCGCGCCTACCATTTGTGGGACGTGCTGGTTGCCATGTATGCCTGGCAGGGTGTTGATATTTTTCTGCATCGGGTAAAACAGCAGGTCATTGTCAAAGAAGCGGGCGGCGGTTAGGTATTCAGGCTTGTGGGATAGGCGGTGCAGCCTTGCCATTATTTCGTTCATGCCGCCGTATTCACCTGCGATGTACATTGCCCACATTTTGCGGCGCATCTCTGGGTCACAGGCTGCCAGGCGGTTGTATACCCACAGGCCCAGTTTTTCTGCTATTTGCAAGGCTTGTTGTATGCCCGCTAACTCATAAGCGTCTAGTAGGCCTGCAAAAATCTTGTGAAGGGTGTAATACGGGGCCCATATGCTGGGGTAGGGGACATATTCTTGCAGCAGGTCAAACTGGTCTTCGGCGTAGCCGCTAAGGAAGCCTTCCTTGAAGCGGCCTGTCTCGCCCATTACCTTTTGGCACTCTGCCAAGCCGGATACCATATAGCAAAGTTTGTCACGGAATAATTCTTCATTTTCGCCGCTGCATACGGCCAAAGAAAGCGCCGAAAGGTAGTGCCCTGTCGTATGCCCTTTTAGTAGGCACTCTGGTGCGTCCCACCCGGTCATTGGTGGGGCGCTTTTTGTGTCTATGCCAGCGGCATCGCGGAAGTTGTATAGCATTGTGTCGTCGTTGACTGTTTGCAGCCACTCAAGCATCCTGCGCTTGTTGCTGGCAAATATACCAGCGTTGATGGTTACATCCTGTAATGGGAAGGGGTTGAGTTTTGGCTTGGGTAATAGGCCGCTGTCTTGGCTGCTTTGTACATGAATTATTGCCTCTGGTACTAAGTCTGGTTTGCCCTTTACCGGTGGTGTGCCGGTTATGCGGTATGTGCCGGTGGTGTTTATTATTGGCAGCGGTGGCCATTTTACGGCTATAGATGAGTAGCCGCCGGTGTCCTTCTCTGCTACAACGGCGCCGGGTATGACTAGCTGGTGTATTTTATCAAGCTCAACACTCACTTGTGTTGGAAGCAGCTTTGTAGCCGTCCAGCTTAGCTCCCTTGCCAGTACCGTCAGGTGAAAGGGGACTTCCAGGGTCTTGCCTTCGTAGCTAAGATGCGCGGTTAGGGTTAGATTCCTGTTGCCTGTACCGGCGTGGGGCCGTGTTACTTTACCACTCGCGTTAACAACATACGGGTGAGTAGAAACCCATACAATATCCGAGCCGTTTTTGCCCTTGCTGGGCAGTTTTAGGTCGGCTTCTACGGTGTTGAGGTTACCGATATATATGGCGTTTGCGTCTTGTTTTAACATGGCTAATGCGTTCACACTTACCTCCTTAAAAACCTTTATCGGTATCATCAAAACCCAAGGGCTACTCGCGTATCCACACGCGCATACCGCCGCTTTCGCGGTTGCCCCATAAGAAATAAGGCACGGCGCGCAAGGTCGCAGGTTTGCACTGTGGCGGTGCCTGGCTGTAAAGGTTTTCACATGACTCTACACGGGCACCTTCGGCTTCTAGCACTACAACACCGCTTATAGCGTCTATATCCTTTTGCGTAGTGGTTATAGCACTCTCACGCGGGAGGCGCAAGGCAGACAAGTCATGACCGTTGTCTGTTTCTTCTATACAGTAAACCACAGGCCCGCGCATAAGCGCCACACAACCTGCATTGGCCCGTATACGTGTGTTGGCATATATGCGCTTAGGCTCTATTGACAGGCTTAGCACTACTATGTCGCCTGCTTCCCACTTGCGGGAAATATATGCGTATCCGTCTTTTAACTCATATTGGGCAGGGTTGCCGTTGATGGTAAGCGCCCACTTGCTGCACCACGCGGGTATGCGAGTTGCAAAGAAACGTTCTAACCCTGCGGTTTTTGGGTTAATGGTATAGCTGATATCCCCACACCAGGGGTAATTGGATTCGCATGTGATGTGCATACCTGCCGTTTCGCAGTTTGCGCTCCCGCCAAGATATAAGTGGCTGTACACACCTTTATCGTTCTCGCCCCATGCGTATTGCCCCAGGGAGGTTATTAACCTGCTTACATTGGGTGGGCAGCAAGCGCAGAAAAACCACTCTGGCCTTGTAGGTTTTACGTGCCTCTGGTCGGGTACTACACCTGCTATACCCGGCACAACTTCCAGCGGGTTAACATAAAAGAAGCGCTTGCCGTCCAGTTGCATACCGCTTAACGCGCCGTTGTAGAGTTGCAGCTCCATATTGTCTGCATATGCGCCTTTGGGCTCAAGCTCCAGCATATAACGCGCAAAGAAAACCATAGCTATAGACGCACAGGTCTCGGCATAAATTGTGTCGTTGGGGAGGTCATAGTCAACGGTAAATGCTTCCCCATGCACGGTAGAGCCTATGCCGCCGGTAATATACATGCGCTTATTTACGATGTTATCCCACAGGGTGTTACAGGCCTTTATAAGCCCGGCATCGTTGGTCTCGGCAGCTACGGCAGCCATGCCCGCATACATATATACCGCACGTACAGCGTGGCCCACGGCCTGGGTTTGCTCCCTTACTGGCAGGTGGTTTTGGCCGTACTCTGGGTGCTCTTTATTGCCCCAGTGGTGCCAGCCCCTGCGCTTGATTTCTTCTGCAAAATAGCTTGGGGTCTTGCCGCGCTCGTCCAGGAAGTATTGGGCGGTTTGTTTATATGATTCTTCGCCGGTTGTGTGATACAGCCGCATCAGCGCCATTTCTATCTCCTGGTGACCGGGGATGCCTTGGGTCTTGCCATGGCCAAAGCGCTGGCAGATTAGGTCGGCATTTTTGCGCATTATGTTTAGTAAATTGTCTTTGCCTGTGGCTTCGTAGTAAGCTACGGCGGCTTCTATCATATGCCCTGCGCAGTACAGCTCATGACATTCGTGGAGGTTTTGCCACTTACGGTCCGGCTCTTTGACAATAAAATATGTGTTTAGGTACCCGTCCGGCTGCTGTGCGCGGCCTATAATGTCAATAACTTCATCGGCCTTTTTTTCCAGCTCTGGGTCTGGGCGCACGCTAAGGGCGTAAGCTACGGCTTCCAGCCACTTTGCCACGTCGCTGTCTTGGAATACCATGCCGTGAAACTCGCCCTCGGCATCACCGGCGGCAATGCGGAAGTTTTGGATGGCGTGGCTTTTTTCTGCACCCGGCACCCTGTCTTCAAGGATTTCGTTTTGAAACGGGATTACTACATCAATAACCAGGTTTTGAAGCTTAGTCCAAAACCCGTCGTTGATTGTTACATTGCGCAGTGGTAATGCCTGCTGAACTTTTACTGACATTGTGTCCCTCCCTAAAATTTATCAATTGTATAAATATTTCTTACTTTGCCAGCACAGCTTCAATTTCTTCTATAGAGCGTGGGATATCACCAGAAAGGTTTACGCAACCGGTGTCAGTTATAAGGCAGTTATCCTCTAGCCTAAACCCTATACCCCATTCTTCGCAGTAGATACCCACATCCACACAAAACACCATACCTGGCTTTATATCCCCTATGGCGGTGTCTACCATGTCATGCACATCCCAGCCTATATGATGTGCGCCGCCGTGCCAGATGTACTTGCTGCTTTCGGCAGGGTTTTTTAGTAATCCTATTTTCATAAGCTCGTCTGTACAAACTTTGCGGATAGTTTCATCCACGGCCTTCATGGGCATCCCTGGCTTGATAATTTCAAACATATAGTTGGATGTATCATAAGCTGCGTTGTACAGTGCGGCTTGTTTATCTGTAAATTTACCACTCACGGGCCATGCACGTGACACATCTGTTACCAGGTGGTTCCAGTCTGCTCCCACATCCACCAAAATCATGTCATCCCCGCCAATTTGGCCGGTAAAGCTGTTGTAGTGGATAAAGAAATTGTTGCTGCCGGCAGAGATGATGGGCGCAGAAATGGTTGCGACCACGCCGCTTTTTGTTACCACACGGTCAAACTCTGCCTTTAGCTCGTATTCATACATGCCGGGCTTTGCGGCTTTCATCATGGCTATAATGCCATCTTTTGTGATTTCTTCGGAGTGTTTTAGCGCTTCTATTTCACATGGGGCCTTGATTGTACGAAGCTTGCGCAAAGCCGGGAGCATGTTTGCAATTGTAAGCCATGGGTACGAACATCTTACTTTGTTTGCAAATGTATGCGAAATATCATGTGGCTCTGTATGCCGGTTTTTAAATAAATCCAGCCAAAGTTCTTTTATTTGCCCGCTATTAATTGTGCGGAAAATGTCGTCTTCAAAGCTGTCTACATACCTAAGATTTTCTACTCCAGACAGGCCGCGTACTTCGTCTGTGCTGTATCTATAACCATTCCAGCGTTCTTTAAACTGGTCCTTTGGCAGGATGTACAGCCTCTCTTGTATGCTTGAGGCTGTCTTTGTCAGTACCAGTATAAACCCTTCATAATCCACACCAGCCAAGTACAGGTAATTCCTGTCCGAGAAAAATTGATGATACATATCAGCGGATTTCCTATGAGCTTCGCCGGCAAATAATATCGCCATAGAGCCCTCTGGCATTTCGTTAAAAAGGCGCTGCCTATTGTTCATGAAAAATGATTTGTCCATACATAGCCTCCCTTAATTTGTCTATCCGCAGTATAAAACAAAAAATACCTGCTTACAAGAATACAGGATTCTTGCAAGCAGGTATTTACTAGCTTTCTGGAGCTATGTCTTTGTGAGTGTTTATATATTTTTGTTGCCGTAAGTCGCGTCTGGCCCGTGTTTGCGGTAGTAATGCTTATCCAACAGCACCTGGCCTACAGGTGGCATGTCCTGGTTTAGGCTTTGGCTGAGCCATGCCATTTTTGCGCATTCTTCCAGCACTGCGGCGTTGTGTACGGCATCCCCAGGTGAAGTCCCCCAGGTGAAGGCCCCGTGATTCTTTACCAGTACACCCGGTACTGCGTTGGGGTCTATGTTGGCGAAAGTTTCTACAATCACGTTGCCGGTTTCTAGCTCGTAGCTGCCGCGTATTTCACTGTCTGTTAATGCCCTGGTGCATGGTACCGGGCCGTGAAAATAATCGGCATGGGTGGTGCCGTAAGCCGGCAAACCGCAGCCGGCCTGCGCAAATGCAGTAGCGTAGGTAGAGTGGGTATGCACAACCCCAGTAATATCGGGGAAAGCCTCATACAACCGCAGGTGCGTGGCTGTGTCAGACGAAGGGTTGCCTTCACCTGCCACTACATTACCGTTGAGGTCTACGATTATCATATCGTCTAGGATTAGCTTCTTGTACGGTATGCCGCTTGGCTTTATTGCAACCAGCCCCCTGGCACGGTCTATCCCGCTAACATTGCCCCAGGTAAATAGCACAAGTCCCAGCTTGGGTAGTTGCAAATTGGCTTTGTGTACTGCTTTTCTAAGGGTTTTTAACAAGGTAATACTCCTTTTGCCGTGTTAGAATACAGCTTATTAGTAAGTTTAGGCGTATTCTTTACGCAAACGGGTTCTCTCCGCAATAAAGCCTACCGGCGGGCTGGTTATATGCTACATCGGCAACGCCTAGCATCTTCATGGCGCTAAACAAAATTTTGCCAACATGTGCAAAGCCAAGTCCCACATGATGTGGGTAGCGCTTCGCAACCAGTACATGCCTGTAAAAACGCGCCATTTCTGGTATTGCAATAATGCCAATACCGCCAAAGGAGCGTGGGTCTATATCCATAGTTTCCCCTTGGGCAATGTATGAGCGCAGTACGCAATCTGCAGTTGATTGCAGCCTAAAGAGTGTGATTTGCCCGGCTTTTATTTGCCCTTCTAGGGTGCCGCGGGTGATATCTGGCTCTGTATTTGGGTCTTCTAGTAGGCGGTTCATAATTAGTTGGTATTTCATCTCGCCATTTTTAAGATGGCAAATTGGTGTGTTGCCGCAGTGGAAGCCCATGAATAAGTCTGTGGCTTTGTAGTCACCTAAGTGTTTCTTGTTGGCTTCGTACATGTCGTATGGGACGGTGTTGTTGATATCCAACAGCGTAGGTGGCAGGTCTGTTACTAGCTGCAATATATATTCGGAAAGCGCGCCGTAGATATCGGTTTCGCATGAAACAGGGATGCCACGGGCAGCCAGGCGGGAGTTAACATAACATGGCACCATGCCAAACTGGGTCTGGAATGCGGGCCAGCATTTGTTAGCAAAAATATAGTATTCGGATGCGCCTTTATTGTCGTTGGCCCAGTCCAAAAGGGTGATTTCTAGCTGCGCTAGGCGCTTTAGTACGCCTGGCTGCTTGTTGCCTTGGCCTAGCTCTGCTGCCATATCTTCGACTACTGCCTGTATGCGCGGGTCATTTTCGTTGGCTTTAAACTTCGCGTATAGGTCAAGCTCGGAGTTTTCTTGGATTTCTACACCCAAGTCAAATAGCGGCTTAATGGGGGCATTGCAAGCAAGGAAGTCATGTGGGCGTGGGCCAAAAGAGAATATTTTTAGCTTGCCAAGCGCAATTTTTACCCTGGCTACTGGCAAAAACTCACTTATCATATCCGCCACCTCGCAGGCGGTGCCTACTGGGTACTCGGGGATATGTGCGTTTACGCCTCTAAGGCCTAGGTTATAAGAAGCGTTGAGCATACCGCAGTATGCATCGCCTCTGCCTTGGATAAGGTTTTCGCCGGTTTCTTCTGCTGCTGCGGCAAACATTACAGGGCCGCAAAACTTTTGTGCAAGCAATGTCTCGGGCCCCTCTGGGCCAAAGTTGCCAAGATACACGGCCAAGGCGTTACACCCGGCTTTGTTAAGCTCTGCCAGTGCTTCCACTGCGTGTACTTCGTTTTCTACTACTACTTTTACTTCTGTTACAGTGATGCCCTTTTTTGTAAGAGCCGCTACTACCGCAACGCGGCGCTTCTCAGACAGGGTGCTTGGGAAACAGTCGCGGCTTACCGCTACTATTCCCAGTTTTACTGTTGGCATGTTTTTCATGTCTAATCTCCTTTATGTTTTGCGCTTCAAGCTGATACTAATCTCAAATAAAATCTGAGAATTTGCCCAAATAGAAAATATCAGGTATTAGTGATTTTTCGTTTGGGCAAATTTACATTTTACTTGAGATTAGTATGAGTTGCTATGAAAAAGCGCTTAATAATGAGTAAATATAGCAATCGCACCTTTAAACGGTCCTGTCCGAGCCAAAATCGCGAACGCTCCAACGCGTTTTTGGCGACAGACAGGACTGATTTAAAGTACGATTGCTAAAGAAGTTTGTATAGCCGAATAATATTGTATTAGCCGTAGCATTGCAAGTCATTTACGCACATTCAGCAACCATTTCGCCATAACTCGTAACTAGACACTCATCCTCCGCTCTGGCATACTACTCAAGCTGCCGCAAAGGATAAGGGGTTGCTGTGATGTTGGCCAATTTATTATTTAGTATTAATACGGTGTTGCCGCTGTTTCTTATGCTATTAATGGGCTACACGCTCAAAAAACTAGACTTTATAAGCGGTGGGTTTGTGTCCAGCGGCAATAAATTTGTGTTTTATATAGCGCTGCCGGCAACCCTGTTTAGAAGTGTTTACACAGCACAGCTTGGGGAGCTACTGGATATGAGGTTTGCGGCCTTTGCCGTAGCGGCTTCTCTTGTGGCGTTTCTTGTTATATGGCTGGTAGCGGCGCTTATTATTAAGGACAAGCAAATAACTGGGACCTTTACCCAAGGTGCGTTTAGGGGAAACTTTGCTTTCCTTGGGATGCCGTTACTTATAAGCTTGGCTGGGGATGCCGGTGCGGCACGTTCGGCACTTATTTTGGTATTTGTGATACCTGTGTATAACATCTGCTCTATTTTGGTGCTAACAGCCCGCTCAGATACGGGCAAAAAAGTGGGGTTTATGACGGTTGTTTATACCATCGTCAAAAACCCCTTTATTATTGCTATTTTCCTGGCATTTGTGGTGCAGCTTGCAGGTATTAGCCTGCCTTTTGTGGTGAGCCACACTATGGGATACGCTGCAAACATGGCAACGCCTTTGGCGCTTATCTGCTTAGGTGCGGGTATGTACTTCCAGGGTTTTGACGCGAAGTTTAAGTATGCGTTAATCGCAAGCTTGGTAAAGGTAATTGTGTTGCCAGTCTTGTTTGTGGCTACGGGCTATGTGCTAGGCTTTAGGGGCTACGATATAGCGGCATTGTTGGTGCTTGGGGGTGTGCCGTCGGCCATTGCAGGCTATGCCATGGTTGTGCAGATGGGTGGCGACAGCTATGTTGCGGCAACCATAATTGTCATATCCACATTGGCATCGGCATTTACTCTTACATTGTTTATTTACATGCTGCGTATGCTTGGGGTGATATAGCAATCCCCCTTGCTACATACAAGTTGTTCTTATATTCGCAGACAATAATGTGATAAACCGCGTATTTATCTATAACTATGGCCAAGGGGCAGGCACCCATGATAAAAAACAGCAGAACGGCTTCATAGTGCTTTCCCAACCTTAAACGCCACCCATGGTATACAGTGCGAGTGGCATATATTAAGGAGTTGATTATATATGGCAGTACCCATCGTGCTGTATGATGAAAATCACGAGAGGGTAGGTGAAACATATCACCGCCGCGCTAAGCAGCTAGTGCGAAGCGGGCGGGCGGTTTGGCTGGAAGATGGCCATAGTTTGCTAATGGCCCCACAACAGGCTCAAACCCAAGATGTATCAGCCTCCCCTCCCACACAGGAGGATTTAATTATGACTGAAAGCATTTATACAAACAACGGGCCCCCCCCGTCCCACGAACCACCAGAAGCAACTCACACCACCGGTATCAATGAGCTGCGCATGTACTTGGCTAGGCAAAACGTGGCCCGTAAAAGAAGCCTTGTAAAAAACTTGGTCGCATATGCGCTGGTGTGGCTGGCTCTTATATCAATTGCATGGGTTACACCTGCAACCCATGTGAATGTGGCTACAGCTATGTCGCTTGGCGAAAGTGATGTAATAAGAGTTACACAACCGTTTACGAGTGGGTCGCACAGAGTACGGGGGCACAACGAGTTTCAGGCATACCGTTTCGACGACGCGCTTGGGGCATATATTATAGAAATTATTAATAACAATGTCGCTAATGCACTTGAGGGTATACCAACCTGGTTGCACCCTGTTAACACCGTACAGTTCGAATTTTCTCCGTACTTTACCAGTGCAAATGCATCTTTTAGCCGCGCATCATCTGCCCACAATTCCAATAGCTCAAGTAGTTTTTGGTTCTTTATAGTAGGGATAATGTTCGCGTGGGGGGTATGGATTTTGGCCCGTGGTATCAATGTTGCTAGGCAAAGCGTGCAAAACAGGCCAAAGAGGCCTTTGCGCCCAGACCCGGTAGCTATGGAGTATCAGCGCCTAAGCACTATGGCCGACTATGAATAAGCTCAATAATAACCCAAAAGACCAGGAGCCGCGCTATGCGGTTCCTTTTTTTATGTCCTATGATATACTACCCGCAAAAAAGGAGCCAATCATGCCCAATCATATCCACACTATCCCTGTGCTAGATGCGTTGCGTGACCCGCAAGGCTGTGCACTGTGTGTAATGCATAATAAATTGGAAACAGACGCAATCAATTTTATAATGGGCCCGGCCTATATGGAAGACGACGTGCGCACCCAAACCAACCGCCTAGGCTTTTGTGAATCACACCTGGCGGCTATGTATGCCGGGCAAAACCGCTTGGGGCTTGCACTTATGCTTCATACCTATATGCGTCAATTAAACAAGGATATTTCCTCCATTATAAAAAGCAAACTGCCATCTCCCTTTTTTGGTAAAGATGCAAACGGTCCGCTGGCCAAGATACACGCGCATCTGGTAAAGGCTGGGGAGTCTTGTTATGTATGTAACAAAATCGAAGACACCTATAATAGGTATATAGATACATTCTTGTACCTGTGGAATAAGGGCGGCGACGATGCCAAGCTTATAAAAAGCCAAAAAAGCTACTGTTTGCCGCATTTTACGCTGCTGGTAACACAAGCAGACAAGCTAAGCCGCAGCAAACGGGAAAAATTTATAGAAGAAATAGTACTTCCGCAACTAAAATCCATGCAAGAGCTAGAAGAAGACCTAGAATGGTTTACCTTAAAATTCGACTACCGCTACGCAGACGAGCCATGGAAAAACTCCAAGGATGCATTGCCCAGGGCGCTTAGGATGCTTGGCAGCGCAGAATAATACAAAGGGGTAATGATTTGATGCAAAGTTTCTTCTCAACAGAACGTGCCAAGCTTAAAGAAATGACTTTTGCCGAAAAACGGTGGTATATATGGGAATACTACAAGCTGCACATCCTGTTTACTGTGATAGGCATAGCCATTGTTATAGGCTTTATAAATGTCTGGATTATCAACCCCCCTAAGCGGGAACATTTGTATATAGCATGGCTTGCTGGGTCCGTACATGAAGACCGTCTGGAAGAACTCTCCCAAAGCCTTAATGTACTGGTACACGAGCAAGACCAGCACCGGTATCAGGTATCTGTACGGTCGTATGTCCTTAGCGACAACCACCAGCTAAACCGGGCAATAAGCACTCGTTTCCATGCGCTACTGGCCGTGGGCGATATACATGCGGTTATTGCAACCAGCGAAGGCATACAAGAAAATGCCGATTTTGGGGTTATACGACCCCCAGTAGATTTACTGGCATTAATACGGGAATCCAACCCGCCACTATATGACATAGTATCGCAAAGGCTGTTGAGTGTAACATTCGTCTTAGATGAGGAGGATGTAACAAGCACAATGGCCATAAGTTTAAGCGATTCACGTTTGTTGGAGGGTATGGGATTTACAACAGATGGTTTGTACATGGGCGTGATATCCAACTCACTACACATAAACGAGATTGCACAAGCACTAGCAGTGATATTTGGTTTCGAAATAGAAGACTAAGGGGGATGTAGTGTGGAAGTTTGCGAAGCAAACTTTCACTGCCAGCGTTGTGCTGAAGCCTCAGAATGGAGATTTATATGAAAAAAAACGAAGGCAGTAAATTTATGCTGTTTATGATGATATGGGCTATTATTACTGTGTTTATGCTCACGTTTGTACTAGGGACACTAAGCTTAGTGTTTGACGTAGACATGGACGAAGCGCTTGAGGTGCTATCTACACCGCTTGGGGTTATTTTTTACCAGGTAGCTGCATTTATATTTCCATTAGTGATATGGATGATTATAAGAAGCGAGCCATTTAAGCCCAACTTCCCGGCTGCTAAGCTTGGAGGTAAAAATATTATTATTATTGTGGCACTTAGCTTCCTGTTACAGCCCATTATGATGCTGATATCTGGGATAACTAGTCTATTTTTTAACAACGATGTTGCAGAGCTTATGTACACTTTTCAGCAGTACCCTTTCTGGCTGCAACTGATTGCCATTGCAGTAACCCCGGCAATATGTGAGGAGCTGGTGTTTAGGGGTTATATCCAGTCCAAATACAATAGCCATACAATAAAAAAAGCCGCTTTAATAAACGGCCTGTTTTTTGCGATGATGCACCTAAACCTTCAGCAATTTGCCTATACATTTGTGCTGGGGGTTGTTTTTGCGTATATGGTGCACTACACCCGCTCTATATGGGCGGCTATATTGCCCCATTTTATACTCAACGGTACACAGGCAGTGCTGGGCCGCTGGGCCTTTGTAGCAGCACCCGCGTATGTAGATACCTACGCAGAGGAGTTGTTTACCTCGCTGCCGGTAAGCGACGAAATAATGGGCATTATTATCATCGGAATCATTTCGTTAATCCTGTCACCGGTAATATTTATCTTGTTTAGGGAATTTTTTAAGCACAATAAGTGGCAAGTCGCAAGCGAATATGACCAAGCCATCACTCCCAAGCAGCAGATATACGAACACGATAAAAACTATATGCCAGAATGGGCACGCACGCACTACGAAACTCCCACTGGCCCACAGCCAGTGAGCGGCGCATATGATGCAACTGCTCCGCAACCAATGCATCAACACATGCCACAATCAAGATTCTCTCAAATTGATATGTATACTGTTGGGGTTGTGGTTATTTTTATATTGTTTGCTGTGCTAACGATTCTAAGCTAGGCCTTATACACAAAGGTAAAGCCCGGCCACAGGGGGGGGGTGGGGCCGGGCTTGAGGGGGGATATTGTTGTTCCTCAAACTGGAGTTTAAGGTCACAGGTATAATATTTACCATTTCCTATGGAATTATACAAGCATTTTTGATTATTATTCAATTACATTTGGATTACACCTTAACAGGGACCAAACGCTTAAGCCTATACCACCACAATCCTGCGGCTGCTACACGCAATATAAACACAAACACAAAGGCCCAACGCAGCCCATTTATGTTGCCGCCAAGGGCGCGATACAGGGCTACGCCAGCTACCGGCATAATGGCATTGCTAAGGGTTATAAGACATGTATAAACAGAAATAGAAAACCCGCGGTATTCTTTATCCAGTACCGGCATCAAACACTGGAATATGTTAAGCCCCACAGTTGCAAATGTAAGCATAGCAATTGTGTGCATAATCAAGAACACCGTAGGCCCGGCGGCTATGGGCAAGCTTGTGGCCACAATAATTGCAATTGGGTTAAGGGTCAGCCCCAAAATGCCAAATGTCATAGGCTTTTCTGGGCCTAGCCGCTGGTTGCGCTTACTCCAAAACCGCAGCGTAACAAGCTGGGCCGCAGTTGTACCCACCGCTGCAAGGCCGATTTGGAACTCGTTCATACGCAGGTAGTTAGCCTGCCCTATGAAGTATAGCGTCCAATCTATATGCCATGTCATGTGAAAAAACAGTGCTACCACCGCAAAAATCTTAAATTGTTTATTAGCAAGCAGGCGCGAACCTGCTTTTTTTATTTCCACGAAGCGGATTTTCTTGGGTTGGGCTGGGTCTTCGGCCTTGATTTTGCGCAAATGTGCGGCATTAACAAGCAGCATAACCGCAACCACCCCATATAAAAACTGGTGTGCGATTATCTTCCCGCTTTCGCTTGGTATAGATGTTAGCACACCGCCACTAATAAGCGGGATTACCAGCGATACAAGTATCCCCATACGGGCACGCAAAGTCAAAACACTGTTGCGGCGCCCTTCTGCCACTACCTCTGGGAAATAACCCTGCCAAGAGAGGCCATACAGCATAAGCGATGCATTAGCCAACGCCAAAAATGCCAAGAAAAAAAACAACGGCTGCACAGCAGTAAACCCGGCCGCAGCACCCGCAAGGAAAAATACCGCCGCAGCAATAAGTGCCGCAGACAGCATACGCCCTTTGTTGGCAAGGCTGTCTACAAACAACCCTGCTGGCACAAGCAAAAAAAGGTTAAGCATCTGGGGCAAAAATTGCAACATAGTCAAATGAAAATCCCCAGCCCCAAGCCGCTGGGCAAATAGGTTATTGTTGTTGGCGGCGAGGTTCATGGCTCCAAGTGCTAGTATCCCGTCAATGGCATAATTGGCTGCGGTGGGGTTGTTGGATGTAAAGCTCTTTATTTTGGCCAGGGCTTGATAACGTTTTAATATCATCTACTCGTGCTCCATAAGCGGCCAAAAAATTTACTAATGTCTAAGATTTTTGGCCCAATGATAATTTCAGAAGAAGTCTATTATAATACGCTTTACATACAATAACCACAGTAATGCTACCATCTCTCATTTTTGGCTATATCATGTGCTGGACACCAGACTCACACATCTTGCGACTTCGTAGCCATGCCGCATAATAATCTTAAAATCGGCCAGTGATGGCTTACTAAGGGTCGTGATATAGTCCCTGGCGTGGGTGGCTTGATGCTCTGGAAGGCTTTGTGAAATCACTTGCCTGGCATGTGCAGGGTCAAGGGTAGAGTTGCGCAGGATATGAGCAGCACTGTCGCCTATTTGAAGATACATGCCGTTTTTCTCGCGCTGTATGTAGTTGGTTATACTTTGGATGCGCAAGATGTTCACTTGGTCCATAGCTATATCCAATGGGTGTGTTGTTGATAATATAGATATATGATAAGCTATCTCATCAAAAGAGATGGGGTGTATCATGTTGGCTTGTAAGAAATGTAATTCCGAGCGACTCGTCAAAAATGGCATAGTAAAAAA
>Ga0123355_10010173_pt1 | contig 14382 bp, 8 predicted proteins | sample TergutEmb28metaG_3_FD_89872 | JGI IMG/M metagenome (GOLD analysis project Ga0123355, IMG submission 89872) | Embiratermes neotenicus P1 segment gut microbial communities from Petit-Saut dam, French Guiana - Emb289 P1 | ecosystem: Host-associated > Arthropoda: Insects > Digestive system > Gut ...
CAACAACATACTCTTAGACAACACGACATGCTGCCACAACACCCTGTTAATATAAAGGAATTATTTTGTGAATGTTTTTAAAATGACTTTAGCAAGGAACAACGTAGCTCCCTGAGGATGATCCTAGGATCGAAACATGTTGGAGCGATTTTAAATATTTTAACGTGAAATTTATGTAAGTGCTTTAGTTGGTGTGATAATTAAAGTGATAAGTCTGTACTTCACAGTGAACACGGAATCAACAATAAAGAATAAAGTTAAAGTCACACAGGGAAAAAAACACAAATTTATTATAAAATTTGCAGGAAAAATAAAAGTACTTTTGGGCACTGTGCAGCGTTTCTTAGTGTTTCAGCAACTGGTATATATGTTTACCTTTGGACTTTCAAATATCCTGTAATAACTTATAACAGCAAACAATCTATGTTCTCAGTAAATTAGTTTGAAACAAAGGATATTTTTTAAATAAAATTGTTATACTCGTAGACCTACATATTTCAAAGCGCAAGATGTAATATTATGTCAGATAAGCTACTATAACGGTAATGCGAGCTTACTTAATCTCCTTTCCGAATACCCTGTTGTGAATGGAAGTACTGCGAATCTTCTTGTACTAAGCAATCTTCCAACGGTGCGTGAAAAGAGAGATGCTGCGTTAGGAGGAAGTAGTGGAAAATTCAAACAGTAAAATCGCTGATGCGTGTGGTGGCAAGCAGTATTGTACCGCTGTTTTATCGGAGGAAATGGACTTGAGGTTCTATAGTACGGTTGAAACAGTTTCGGTGGCACTGGTCCTGTGAGGTATGAGACTGCCGAGCTGGTAAGGTAGATGGAGTAGCGCCTTTAAGAAGTGCACGAAATTTCGAATGTATGATTGAATAAAATTTTGAATGCGAGTGTGGAAATAACAAATACAAAGTGTGTTAGTGCCATAATAGAAAATCACATTTATGGTATTCATTCATTAGTATTCAGCCTTAAAAGCCGGGCTTGGCAGGAACCAGAGCCCAGTCATGTGACCGGTATGGCTCTGGCACACTGCATCCTGGGCAAGTTCTTGGGGGTAATTTGCTATTGCTTTCCCCTGCCTTTAGACGTTCCCACTTTAGCCACCAGGTGCCTCCGTCCGCAACGACGCGAGAGATCCTAGCAGCGAAAGGTGGAACTGTGGGCGAGAAAGATGTCCGAATTCCGTTTAAAAATCCGACGGCTTCGACCGGGTTTGAACCCGCAGACTTGGGTACTAAAGGCCAGCACGCTACCCTTAGACCACCGAAGCCGATATCTTAATAAACTGAAAAAAAGATAAATGATCAGTCGAAACGCAACTTACATTCTTTATCTTAGACTTGGCTACATGTTTCGGATTTAGAGCAGTACATTATCACGTCATTACACCAAACAAATAGCAGAAATACTGGTACGACATTTCAATATTGAGCGAGTAGTAACATTGTGCAAAATGATAATATTATAGAACTTATAAACACTCTCATTTACCCAGTTTGCTCTATGTCATACCGAATGAAACAGATATTAATATTAAAATATAACAATTTCTCCAGATAACCGGAATCATTAACAGGACTTTAAAACTCTCTCAAACCCAGAAGCACACTAGACTGAAAATACATAAAACTTTGGCATTACATGCTGTATTGTACGGATGCGAAAAGTGGATATTTAGAGAACAGGATAAATGAAGTATAACGTCAGCGGAAGTGAAATTTGTGAGGAGAACGGCAGAATATACATGGAAAGATTACAAAACCAATGACAATATTTTATCAGAACTTTAAATTAACTCAATTGTAAATAAATTTCAAAATTAGAGAAATAAATGAATACATCGTGTTCAGCGAATGGACAGAAACAGACTGCTACACTTAATTGTGAAATATCAACCATGTGGAAAACGAAGCCAAGGACGACCCCTCAAAAGGCTTCCAGACTGTTAATGGGACTGGAACAATTCACGATGCCTAAACCCTGCAAACTGTATGATGATGATGATGATGATGATGATGATGATGATAAGATGATGATAATGATGACGACGACGACAAGTCAACATACAGTACTTCGGCCGCGTTCTTTTTGGGGGGGTTTCCACCTCACAATTTAAATAATGAAAGGTCCATTAATAAAGTTAAAAATTATTAGAAACATTATCGGTAACATGTAAAACGAATAATTAAGAAGTGTGACACGTTGTGGGAGAAGCGTAAAAATAAGGGTAAAACATTTCCCGTTCTGTGTCGTCATTAGTACCAGACTTATTATTGATTTTTAGGTTAGAAAGGTCGTTTCGTTCCGTCAAGTGTGTGCCAACTTCAGTATTCTATTATACGAGTCATTTTGAGTGCAAATGCTATTTCATCTTGCGCCCCACTATCAACCGTTGTAACGATGCAAGTATTTTAATATTTCAAGATAGTGTAAAATACTGTACAGTGTCAGTCCTTGTGAACGAACTTTAAAGTTCACTCCAAGTTCTGGAAAACTCTCTTCCCTTGTGACTCTCTTTTGTTTTAAGCATACTTGCGCACACAGCGGTGGACGCCATTCTGAACAGTTGGCACAACATAAATGGAAACTAACTTGTTTTGTAGTATCTAATACAAACTGATTTTTCTTACATATTGTAAAAATTACATGAAATATCCTAACTCGGGAACACAGCAACAAATTGACGTCTTTTTTTTTTGGTGCTATCTGACACAAAATTTGTTTTTGATATTTTACATAAAATGTGGGCAAGCCTTAAGTTACATCCTTATTTATATGTGATGCTGGACACGAGTTGTGTAGCAGGTTAATGGACACGTTTCGTTTGTTATGTTTCATGGCATAAAACTTTATTATTTGTTCAGTGTAATAAGATACTGTAACATTTATCGTTATATCCATGAACATATATTAAAATGCTCTTAGCGGTATGCCGGTTGATAATAGGGTATACGTTGATATAGAATCTTGCGTTCAGAATGTCCCATACATAAAATAACATCCTGAATTTCAGCACACATTATTTCGATCATCCTGTAGAATGCTGCTGGCAGCAACAGATTTTTCAGCTTCGATATTTTGTCACAGACAGGGTAAAATGCAAAAATATTTTAGCGCATTAATTTTTGTTGTTTTAATTGTTCAGTGAATGAGAGTGGCACAAAAACAGAAGCAGTAGCCAAGCATATCGGTTCAAATCACAAGCAAAAAGTCAGTATGTTACGAGGTGTTAAAATGAGAAGGATTAACTTTGCGTAGGAAAGCAGCGAGCCTCGAACTTTGGCTTAATCCAGACGTGGTAAAATATTAAGTCCTTATTGCCTTGTTTAATAAGAAATATCTGTTCTTCGACAGTGATAGTGTTGCTATCCTTACAAATGACACAAAGTATAGTAACTAAATTCTACCTAAAATATTGAGGCAAGAATAAAATTCAAACAAAGAAATCCATCTGCTCATGTTTTCAAAAGTGTATTTGAACTTGTATTAGAATTATATGCAAAACTTTCATTGTAATACGTGTATACAATTTTAACAATTTTCTGGCATGCATGCATATAGTAGTAGGCAGGAAAGAGGGTATTAGTTAGGAAGTGAAATACAAGAAATCGAGTCAGAAATTAAGGTTACAGTACCCACAAATGAAAGGAAAGTTACCAGTAGAGGAAACTGACAATACCCAATGACGGTGTCATTGGTACGCGATTTTTCACGATAGTCCCCTTGACGAATGAGACACTTACCACAGCGCTTGACAACTTTGTCCATCCCGGACGCATGGAATATATGTTCTTGTTACAACAGCTGTGTGATGGTAACACGTTTGACGTCTTCACTGCGGGTGAAAATATGTCGCGAAAAGTGCTCATAAAAGGGGGGAAAAGATGAAAATCGTTGTGTGCCAAATCCAAGCTGTATGGCGGATGGTCCGAAGTCTCCACACCGAAATTTTGGAGCAGGTTTCGAGGGTTTCTTGTCGTGGGCACGGGGCTTCGTCATGGAGGAGAATCACAGCATCCCTAAGACGACTTGGTCCTATTCTGTTGCTGGTCTCTCGCACGCTTTTTAGCGTGGCACAGTATTTCGGCAGTAAATGTGAGTCCATTTTCCAGGATGTCCACTGGCAGAACTACCGACGAGCCTCGTAAGACGGTGGTCAGCACTTTGCAAGCAGATGGTGTTACTTTAAACTCCTTCCCATGGTTGATTGCTAACTGTTGGGAGTGCAGTGATTGATCCATGTCTCACCACCAGTTAACCACTCGAAGCAGAGTTGTTTTGCACTACTGCATAACTTCGCAGGAACTGAGACAGGCCATCGTTCTGCTGTCGTCTGTTAACGCATGTGATGCCCATTTGTCACAGTGCTTACGGTAATCTTAAAACATTCATCTCGATGCTGAACAGTGCCACAGGATACACCAAGGTCAAGTGCCATATCCCCCAGCACTACGCCCTTGCCTATCTGAAATTGTTCCTCGATGGGTGCAGTTTTGATTTCTATCGTCGTGGAGCTTCGCCGTCAAATTCGACTGTCATCCTTCACCGTGTCCCTGCGAGGAACGGACGTGCGCCAACATCTGGCAAATTGTTGCCTTGACAACACCTCATTACCGAATACTTCCACGAGCTGTTGTTAGCTATAGTCTGCCGACATATTTCGTACCCACAAAAAGGCCATAGTTCCCCTGACTTCTAAACAAGACCAGTTCCCTAAGCGGGTCACAATGCTGAACTGCTGCGGGTCTGCTCTTCAGCCCACATGCTTCGAATCACACGCCCGTGACCGCCAGAGCCCTCTGTCTTATATGTCAACAGCACTGAGAATTCAACGATTTCAGAGTCTCTAATTTCACTTACAACCTTATTTTATCCATCCTCCTGTTCATATAGTCTGTGACGTACTTTCTGTGAACCTTTACTCTCCATAAATTTGAACTAAACACATATAATATAGGCTTAAGATGCAGATATTGTCTCATCAATAGTAAATACATAAACATTATCTTCGTCTAAAATTACGTTCAATCTAAGGGGGGAGGGATGGGAAGGTTTCTGTGTGCTGAATGCTATCATTACTTCCATTAAAAAACACAAGACTCAAGCCACAAAAAGAACTACAGAAAGTTTATTTACATTTCGCAACAGAATAATTATTACAGCTGCACAATGAAATCCTTCGGGCAAAAATCCGCCGTTAGTAGCACAGCGTGCGTTAACTGTTGGAAACGAATTCTAGGAAAAAGTTCCAGAAATTAAATGTTACGTAAACAATATACACAGTAACGAAAGCACAGAAAATTGAGAAATAAAGCCATATAGGCTTTGTGCCGAAGTCTGGAGTTATGTAGGCCTAGTGTGTCCTCTGTGAGTACAATCTGATAGCGGAAGTTTCGTGTCCGTTTTCAATCCACTTCTTTTGCCGTGGTGGCAACGTAAACAAAATACGCTGTGTGTAATTCAGCACAGTATCACGATGATTTATCGGGGAGTGGAGATATTTCGAAACGCATTTACTGTACTACATGTAGATGTGTGCTCAACTTCAGGCCACAGGCCGTTTTCTCCCGGAGAAAGAATTCCCGGTGCTCATTTTCTAGGAGGGTGAATGAGCCTTCACAGTCGGAAAGGACAAGACAAGCAACGTACGTATAGCGTTACGCTGAGGCCCGTTCGCGTAACCATCAATGTCGTGTAAGAGCATAATTAAATATGATCGTGTTTAATACAACAATCAACAATGTAAGTCCCGAAAACTTTTGTATATATCATAACATCTCACACCTTTCAAATATTAGTGTAATGTAAGTATTTTTGTTCAATGAAATCCTTCTTATAGTCACACATTTACGAGAAAAACAGCCTGTACACACTTCAGTATACCGCATTCAAAGTCACTTTACATTATATATTGTTCATTCCGTGATTACTTATCGATAAGTAATTCATGACATTAATCTAACAAAAATACAAACTCATGATTTAGATATTAGTATTACAATATCAGACTGAACATTCCTGCATGTTTCGGTCCGCAAGTGAACATCTTCAGGGAATCAAAACAAACTAATGTAACATATAACCATATTAGTCACTTTTGTACATATCTGACGTGGTGTAATGTGGTTTATACAAATTATGTACAAACAAATGTCTACATTTAAATCATTTGACCCTTTTACACTGCTTCAGCTGTGCACAAAAGTGACTGATTTGGTATTATGTTCTATTTCTTTGGTTGGACTCCCTGATAAAAGTGCCTTGCGGAAAGAAACGTGTAGGAATATTTATTGTGGTAGTGTAATGTGTATGTCTAAAGCTCAAGTCTGGCACTTTATTAGTTGAGTGTCGAGAATGATTTTTCTTATAGGAAATACGGTATTCAGTTGCAGCAAACCCAACTTTTTGTGTCAAATATATTAAAGTCATACTTCAAAGTTCTGCAAAACATTTGCGTGGAGTGTGAAATTATCTCTTGCGGTATTATTATTTACAAATCATCACGCTTGAGAGTGTTGGTGATAGACAATTTATTACTGGGACGTATCCGTAGGAATACGTCACATTGGTTAAAAATCTAAGCATAGAATTTAGCTGAATGGAAAGCCACGCAGGCTCATGCACAGTGATATTTTGAAAATGCTAAGTAGTGTCAGCGTGTTATTACTGCAGCTGCGTTTTTATGTCGCTTTTAGAATAATGAATTAACTATGCCTTAAATCTGTAGGATTATTTGTACATTTTATAAAGCAACGTTGGTATTTAAGCGACATCACCGTGTGGTAAGAGAAGAATTAAACAAAAACATTGCCAATTAGATTATAATGAAAGAAACAGACAGAATTTTTTCGTTAAGAAGAATATTGTTGCTGCCTTCGTCAGTATCACAGCACATCGTAGCTGAACTCTAAAGAAGAAATATTTTCAAATTACGTAATTAAATTTGATTGACATAATTTAAAGCCGATCCCAATGACCGCGCGGTCTAAGGCGTGGGTCTGGGGCCGCTCGCGTGCTGGGATTGCGGGTTCGAATACTGCCGGGGGCTTTGATGTCTGTCTGTTGTGAGTGTTGTGTGTTGTCAGGTAGAGGTACACTCTTCCAGAAGAGTGCTACACAGTGTAGTGTGTCTGAGGGTGAAAAAGAAACCTCATAGGGAGGCCCAGGCTCACTAGGGCAGTCGAGCCATGACAATAAGGGTAATTTAAAGGAAAGGTTGTTACTGAGTATTCAAATCGCATCCAAAAACTGCACTGCAGTACTTGCACTCCGCTTTAACAGTTTACTTATTGGAAATATTACGGAGTAATTTTTATAATGTTCATAACGTTATGTTCGCAGAAGGTAACAGAGAAATATCTCTCTCTCTCTCTCTCTCTCTCACACACACACACATACATATTTCATATATTAGATTACAAGTTCGAATAACATGATTCCCATTTCTAATAAGCGGTAGCCGTTGGCAGTCTAAAACAATATACATGCATGCATTGTAACATGATGTATAATACAGTTGTACGAGAACTGTAACATATTTGTTCATGTACCGTGTGTTACAGTGGGACGGGGGCGCTGTTTATTTCGCACGACTACTTGATGAATATTTCAGAGTGAGGGGAGGGGTGATTATCTGCAGCATGGGAACCAAACGTGTGCACAAACACGATTACAATGTGTTTTATAGAGCGCGGTATGAGTTTGAACAATGGAGCTGATACACATGCAGTTTATGGAGTATAGTTTTTGGCTCGAATCTGCGATCGTAACTCTCGTGGCATTCCATTGCAGAGAAGATAAATGTTGCCGTTCCCAAGAACATCTGACCAGGGACACTATTGTTTAAGTCTTCGAGATAATTAAGGTTTTCGAAACCTACATGTTCAGGTGTTAAATAACTGAAAGCCATCTACTAGCCTAAACCACTTCTTTTCGCAAACAGTCCTCACCCGGAAACGAAGCTCACAGATTCGCGTCGCCTACGGTAATAGTGGTTTAAATTCCAAGAGGAATCGTATCTTTCGCGTCTTCGTTGTTCCCTGTTCCTTTGTCATTACTAGCCTATACACCTGAGAACTGCGCTTTTCTGGGTTATAACGCAGACATAACTTACTAATCTTTAACTTCGAAGCGAGGGAAACCGTTGTACGTGCTTCATTTCAGGCTTACGCTGCGAAGTAGATGAGAACTGCGCTCTTCTGAGATATTACACAGTGAGCCGTGGTAAATCCTTACCGACGTTTCAAGACAACTTATCGGGCCTTTGAAGATGGGACGGATGGGTTGTCCCATACATCGGTAAGGATTTACCACGACTCGCTGTGTAATAGCTCAGAAGAGCGCAGTTCTCATTTACTTCGCAGCGTAAGCCTGAAATGAAGCATATACAACGGTTTCCCTCGCTTCGAAGTTAAAGATTAGCAAGTTATGTCTTTATGTCTCAAATGGCACAATTTCTAGCGTACAGCTGCCATCTGCAAAGGTACGTAATACGCGTATCCTTGGATACGGAGAGAGAACGACACGCATCGTACATTGTATAGACTGAAATAAATCAACGCACACACACCTAGAATTTACAAGTGATCTTCTGACTTGAGATTTGTTTTAAAAATACACGCTTTTATCTAAAAATTTGTGCGACATTAGGTCAAAGCTGTGGCTGTTCACAGTTTTAATAGAAATTTCGAATTGTTTATGATTTAAGTATTTGAATGGCGACAGGTTATTTGTTTATGTTATACACTCCGAATTCTGAACAGAACTGTAGGTTCCATCCGCTTAGCTCAAACAGAGAACGATGCAATATATAAATCCTCTAACCAATCGTGCAAAAGGTAATAACATATGGAGGTTCGACAGACTGTGTGAAAGCAATGGAAATGCTGTCTGCTTTGGCAGGCTGCAGGGAATGGCAGAGTTAAGGTACAACGGAGGCAGAATTTAAGGGCCAACTTGAACATTGATGGAGATGTGGAAATACGTTATGTCAGGATTTGTGATCAATGGACGTTGAAGATTCGAGGTTCTCACATCCTCGCTGCTGAAGCCACAGGTCTTCTGGGATGTGAGGGTGTGTTTGTGGACAAGTGTTTCCGCACCATTCGAAGAAGCATAGTAGCCTCTTCTACGGAGTCAGGCAACGTTTCTGGACTGTAAAAGTGAAAAGAGGAAGACATCACGATCGTTCGAAGCTTCGGAAGCTATCCGCGCAGCACACAGAACAGCAACTAATAAGGTTGGAATTTTCAATGAACATCATATTGTAATGTAACGTGAACATGAGTGTATCATTCTGAGTACCTCACAGATATGTGTTAAAAAAGTAGACTTATAAACACTACTAGAAGTATTAATTCATCTCGCGATGTAGTGGAAAAACTCTACTGCAAATTGGGAATGTGCTAAAGGAAATGATTTAATAGCAGTTAAATTGGGAACAGGATAAAGATGTAAGATGCAAAACTGTAGATTACCAAATTAACATACTTATGGGTAATCTCAGGGGACAGGAACGGGAAGACCTCGCTGTAGAATGAGCCGAGTTTATAAGATTCAAGTTATGATTTGGAAAAATAAGTTGAAGTTTTGGCTCTTGGTGGCAGTGACTTGAAACTAATCGAATTCTTGGTATCCATAACTGTGAAAATGGTACGTGTCGAATAGCTGTAATCAAGTACAGCAAAAAGGTCGATTTTGAGGAAGGGGCGAGACAACCCACTTAGAGACCTTCAGTTAGCTAGAACGTCTCTGGGGCGAGATTTGGACCCAAGACCTCCAGAAAATTAATCAGCTTCATTAGAAAATTGACAGCGACTTTTGTTTACCATTCATGCAAGTAAAAAAAAAATACAACTACTGTTATAGGATATACATTGAAAGGATAGCTGACGAAAGGATAGAAAAGAATAGGTAAAGGTGTGCTAAGAATAAGAGTAAAAAATAAGTTTCTGTAGACGAAGCAGACAGAAAGAATAAGAAAGAAATTATATAAAAGGGGAGGTTATATGTAGCACTTAGGAATCGATCTTTCCAACAACTCGGAATGTGTTTTTCGGACTACTCTCAAAATTAAAAGTGAGTTTACTCTAGTTTGAATTTAGTTTCATAACACCCATCCATCAAACTGCCTTCAGCTGCTCTGTCTGTGTAGCACAACTGAACGATTGGGGATCCCTGTAGCGCCAGATAGGCAGACCAACCACCTCCACACACCAGCACCAAGCATTCCAGCATTGTTGTAGGAAATCGATAAAACAACAGCAGAATTCCACGCTGCTGCAACTGGATTCCTACGGGGATAAAAATACAACCTCCCTCTTGCCCCTCGATGTACAGTCTGGGATAGTAATGCAGAATATTATCATCTTCTGTGATTTTGAACACCCTAGCCGCAATTGGTGTACAATAGGCCTCTAAAATCTGAAATTCGAAATTTTCTCGTTCTGTAATTCTTTCTGCAAAGCAGTGTAATATCAAAATTAACATAATTATGTATAATTACAGAAGACAGAGACATGGGCAGACCAAGAAGTAGACCTTCCAAAGATCTGAACGGTTTCATGACATTCCATCCTTAATTGAGAAGAAAAAAATGTGGTTTGTTCATTAATGATGGATTTATCCACTGCAGTGCTAGGAAGACTTGAAGGCACTTGAGTTTCCTTGTACAGTACCAGATAACCTCGGTCTGTGTTCTTCCCTTAGAATGAGAGGTCAGTTTAAAAGAAAAACGCACGAAACAGCATAAAATTATTGGAATTTTTAGAGTTAATGCTTGCCTTTATAAAAGAAACGGAGCAGAATTTACCATTAGCAGAACTGTTGAAGCATTCCCTGGATTTTATCTGCTCTGGTCTTCTTTTGATTTTTTGTTAATTCTTCTGAGATGTTATTTCTGTGTCGAAAGGTACATAATCACCGAAGTTTCGAAGCATCACGGTACCTTCATTTTCAGGATCGGGCTGCATACCCTGAAGAATCAGGCAATAAGTTTCTTCGAAAGGTCGTTAACTGCTTACCAGTCGACGTGGATGAATATTCTAGAAGACGTGCCTCTTCATAAACACCGATGAGAGAACCTCCAATATTGCTGTGTCAAAATATGTTGCTGTCATTACCAGTTTTGTTGACTTTGCAGCTTTTGAAAAGCATTTAGGAACTGTTACGAGGTGGAGGGACGAGTGTATATCTGCAGGGGGCTAAGTTTTATATAAAGGATAAAGTGGTGGGTTATATCGCACGTCAAGGGGTTTGAATACGGCCAGCTGTTTTTTTTTTTTAATTCCTGCTTTAAGTTTGGGTGATCCCTGCTTCTAACTTTAGCCCAAAGAAAGGACTACAGCCTACTTGCCGAGAGTTTTCATTAATTTTTCTCACTTTCTACAAGGAAACAGGAACACAATCCCTCATGTTAGGCCACGAACGCCTTCTAACTTGTCATTTATATTTCACTAATTAGTAATCATACGAATCGGACTTATTGGGTTATTGAAAATTTCATGATGTAAATCAAGAATTAACAAATATAGAACACAGTAGAAGCATTGACATATTTTGCACCGTCGAATCTAACAGAAATTTACCGAAGTCTCGGAAGAACCTGCTGTCCGCAACTTCAGTGTTTATAACGTCACATTCCATAGTACGATAAAGTGTGTTTTTGGCGCAACAGCCCCCAGGGGGCCATGGCCTACTCATTCTTGCGGTGTCTAGATCACACACATCACCCTCGGTAAGACTCCTCTGGACGAGTGATCAGCTCATCTCAGAGACCTCTACCTGACAACACACAACACTCACAACAGACAAACATTCATGCCTACGGTGGGTTTCGAACCCACAATCTCAGCAGGCGAACGGCCGCAGATCTACGCCTTAGACCGCGCGGCCACTGGGAGCGGCAGTACGATACAGTAGCGTTTAAAATTACGGTCGTGAGAAACTCAGGTCTGTCAAAGTCAAGGAATTTTTAGTTCTCTCAAGGAACCGTGATGTATGAAGTTTCCGGATGTAGCAGCCTTAAAGACGAGCACATTGTACTGTAAAATGTTAGCTGATGGTCTCACAACATTCGCAACGCCATTCACAAAGTGTTTCGACAGTGATGTGGTTATGCCGTGCTTGAAAGTTTTCGGTTTATGGGACGTGTCCTTAATACAGAGTTGTTCAAGACGTATGTAACGGTTGGGAAACAGGATTTTGTCCATCCTCAGGTGAAAGGTTAGAGCGACAACCACCTAGATGTGTCCGATAAACAGAGCTGTTTTCAATTCTCTACAAGCTGCTTCCGTTGATCTATTTCTATGGAAATGGCTGATCGCATGCGCATTTATAGTGATCGTTAAAGGAAGTCCTTTATCCAGCGACTGCGATTATTTCTGTCAGAATCAGTAGAGCAGATCCCTCCATCCTTTCGCTTGAGGACAGAATTATTTTGATTCATTTTTGGGCACTGGATCGTGGACATAATCCATTAACTGAGTAATCGATATCTTCACTTTTGTGGAATGTTACGCAGCGTAGATTGGTAGAAGTCACCGACGTTTCGGACAAGCTATCGGTCCCATCTTCAACGGTTGTTCCGAAACTACCAGTGTACGCTGCCTAACATCCCAGAAGACGGAAGGTCTCATGTATACCGTGGAGACAGCATGAAATCAAGCAACTGAGAAACAATAAATTTAGAAATGTTATTTATTTGACTTTATACTCCTAGTATATTCTGTAATTTGGAATTTCGTTTTCAGGTATTTTAAAATTTTCAAGTCACTAAACAGAACTGCGTAGCAAACTGAATTCCTGCATATTGTATAGACGACGTAAACGGAAAGGTCATCGATAACCCAAACTTCTACCCACTTTCACCTCGTTTCCCGAAACACTCTTCACGTAACCCGTTTATAATAAATAATTTGGGGTTTTAGTCCTCCAAATAGACTGATCTTTGTCATTTATACCTGCCGTGAAAGTGATTATGCAAAAAAATCTGTATTTGGTAGAACAGTTTCTCTTGATGACAATCACATACATTGTCCTCACAGTTACTTACTTCCTTGCTTACTTACTCCATGGTGCAGAGTCCTTCTTGAGAAGCTAACAGGTTTGCAGATAGTCAAGAAATTCCCCACATTTCACGGAACCTGAAGGTTCATTACCGCACTTACAAGCTTCCGCCACCTGTCTCTATCTTGGACCAACCCAATCCAATCCATATACCCCACATCCCACCTCCTGCAGATCCATCCTCATATTATCCACCCATCTACGCCTAGGTCTCCTCAGTGGTCTCTTTCCCTCCGGTTTCCCCACCAAGACCCTATACACCCCCTCTCCTCACCCATAAACGCCACATGCCCAGCCCATCTCATTCTTCTCGATTTTATCACCCGCACTACATTGGGTGAGGAGTACAAATCATTTAGCTCCTCGTTATGCAATCTCCTCCATTCCCCCGTTACCTCATCCCTCCTAGGTCCAAATATTCTCCTTAACATCATGTTCTCAAACAACCTCAGCTTCCTTTCCTCCCGCAATGTCAGTGACCAGGTTTCACACCCATACAACACAGCAGACAAATTTATAGTTCTATATATCTTGATCGTTACATTTTTGGATAGCAATCTGGAAGACAAAAAATTCTGCGCCGAATGATAGCAAGTACTTCCTGACCTCAATCTGCTCTTAATTTCTTCCGCAATAGAATTTAGTCGTAATAAATTATCTTAAAAAAAACCGAGTAAACACTTCAATTAACAAAACAGCACACGTAACTAAACCAACAGTATAAGGCAGAACGTTTCTTGAAAATTCTAACAGTTGCTCTGCAGGTGAAGAAATTCCCTATATTGTTGTAACATGAATGTTCACTTCCTATTCACAAAAGTCAGCCACTGGACTCTATTATGGCATCAGCTGAATTCATCCAGGCCCTGACGTAGGACTGTTTCAGTGTTATTTTCCTACTCATGCTTAGGTTTTCCAAGGGTTCGTTTTTTATTATGGCTTACCCGACAACGCCATCCATACATTTGTCTTCTTTGCCATGCACGCCTCCTGACTTTTCCGTCTAATTCTCACTGTTTTCAACATTCTAATAACATTTGGGGAATAACATAAATCCTGGAAATCGTAAGTGCCTAATTGTGTCCAGCTTACTGTCTGTTACTGCCAATCAGGTCTCGGTATTTTTCTCGCCACCTCCTACACGAACACACATTATATTTTGCCTCTCACTGTGAAATACCTTTCAATACAATCAGATGTCCCTTCTAAATACAACTTAAATAACACAAATTAACCTCACTAGCTTCACATAATAAAAGCAGTAAGTATTAGAAATAAGTAACTATTTAAAACCGAAAGTAACTTACA
>Ga0123355_10010174_pt1 | contig 14382 bp, 7 predicted proteins | sample TergutEmb28metaG_3_FD_89872 | JGI IMG/M metagenome (GOLD analysis project Ga0123355, IMG submission 89872) | Embiratermes neotenicus P1 segment gut microbial communities from Petit-Saut dam, French Guiana - Emb289 P1 | ecosystem: Host-associated > Arthropoda: Insects > Digestive system > Gut ...
ATTGAATGTAAATCTGGGAGCCTGACACCCCCTGGCCCCAACGGGCGAGGCCTGATATTTTAAAGCACATGTTTCCCCCCCCCCCCCCTCCTTTATAGAAGTCAAGGACCAGGTGGTCGTTCTTTTGACTGAGAAAACCTGGCGTTTTTAGGAAGAGAGAGATGCGAGATAAGTGTGCCTGTATATTTCGCAGCGAAATCGACTACAAGCACGTACTGAGAAATGCTTCTGTGTCGCGGATCTGACGTTGATGGATTTCATTGGTTTTTGTTACTGCGAAAACCGTGATTTGGGGGGTGGGGGGGGGTGAATAACAAAAGTGGCTGTATTTGTGCGTCATGTAGCGAGGTTAAACGGGAAGTTTTGCTTTGCCTTTAGTAAACGGAAAAATACTGTTCCGGATAATGGAGTGCAAGTATTTTCCTCTTTTCATCTTTTATTTACTTACTTCTCGTTTTCGTGCTTCTCTTGCATTCTCCCCTCCTTTATCCACTTCGCACTTTGACCTACCCGCGTTTTATATTCAGCCTCTTAACAGGGCTGCGCCTTTTCGTTTTTAGGCGCCGCGACATCAGCACGAAAGGCGTGAAGGTTTGACTCCATGCATGCTTAACTCCCGGGAAAATGCCCGCGGTAAGCGTTCGGCTGAGACTGGGTGGGGCGCAGGCCCAGTATCACATGGTGGACAAAAGAAGTGTCTCTTTCCGTAATCGTAAATATGCGGGCGTGTGGGTGTAATTGTCATCCTTCCAAGTATTTTGCGTGTCTGGCAGCAGCGAATGTTAGCAGAGATCGGGTTAGATGTTTGCCGATGTTGTCCTTGCTCCTTTTCTCCTGCTTCTACTCTTACTCCTCTTGTCTCCCTGTTCTTAAGCCCCTTCTCCCGTACAGTTCCTTCTGTTTCTCTTCCTCCCCTTCTCTTTTCCCTTCTTATCCTCCTCTTCCTCCCGTCTTTTTCCTCTCCTGCAGAGTTTATAGTTTCAGAAGTACTGGCAGTCCTTCCAAACAGATATCCGTTGGTTCTGTATCGCATTTCGTCTGTTCATTTGTAACTTTTGTGTGTGATTCTGTTTGAAGCGCGGAAAGTGGAAGCAAACGTCTCGTCACGGTCGTGTCTCCGGAATCTGGTGACGGACCGTCTCGTGGTTCATGGACCGGTAGCACAAAGCCGATAACCGTTTGTTCTTTCATGTGACTGATCGGGTTTTAAAGTCGTCGGTTAACTCCTAAGCTTTCAGAGACGCACATCGTCACATTTCAGTTAGACCTTGTCACAAGGAAGGAATTACGCTTGTCTTAATGACGTCATATTTCGAGCTGTCGACACCATTAAGACCCCAATACCGATACGCATGCTGTTCGCTGGTAACAACGCCCTGAATGAGAGGGATGTGCATCCTGAGGCCCATGGTTCATAACTCACCGGTCCATACAAAACACTCCATGCCGTGTACTTTGTAATGTTTAAATACCCTTCTGCTTAAGTCTCTACGCCACGAGGAATATTTGCAGTTATTGCTCCGCGCATGGTTAATGTCGACACTAGATAGAGGTCATTGGTCATTTTCACTGCCAGGCCGCTTTACGCGGGAAAGAAAACTCCGGTGTCAGTTGATTAAGGGGCTGATCGGGGCCTACAACTGCAGGCGTGGTGGGAAGTGAGATCCCTGTGTCGGTCGTGGACGGAGCCCTGATTGTACATCCCGTACCCATTCCTTTACCGACAGAACCGTTGGCGAACCTAATGAGGAAATAATGTAAGAAAGTGTCCACTGCGCGATACTCTTCTGGCACGTTCGGTATATTGTCCCAGGATTTTAAATTCGTGACTGTTTTGAGGAAAACTGCTGAAGACGCGTGTGTTTAAAATTCAACTTTTCGCGTTAAGATCTACGTAACGCAGGAGCAGGTTTGAGGTCGGTCAGAGACAGAACCTCGTACACGTTAAAAAATAATATAAAGTTAAAGCTCCCGTGTTCAGGTTGCACGAGGTTGAGGCTCCCAGAGTTCAGACGTTTGGCACTTGAGCGTGGTCACCGGCCGCCTTAATCCCCCCCCCAAGGAAATATTCCCGGTACTCATTTATGTTAGGCGCTGAGTAGATCGGCCGGAAGAGTTGTGTTAGTGAAAAATTTCCAGTGGCACCATCGGGAATCGAACACGCGACTTTCCGGCTTGTAGCGCAGTGCCTCAACGAACTGCGCAACCGCGTGCCGCCAAAGAAATCATACATATTGTTGTTATCTCGGTTATATTTGTCAACTTTTTCTTCGGCCTCATCTCGTACCTCCGCTGGATACATTTTTGTCTGACCTTTCTGAAGTCTGATCTTGGAGACATATTAGTATGAATGGATGTACGTCCTTCTGGGAGGGTTTTGTTGGTTCACCGCAATGGGCAGACAAACATCAGCAAACAACGTAATATATATGACCCCTGTGCGTCTTTATGTACGGAGTGAGTCAGATTACCTCAGATTTACTCTTCAATAAAACCCGTCGCGATTGTAAAGTCTTTACAATACGTGTAATAAAACTGACCCCGTAACGTGTCCGCTGTCGGCCTCGTATAGAAGAATTTTTAATGTTTTTTTATTTTTTTTATTTAATTCATTAACGTTAATGGAGTAGTTGCAGGGGCTGCAGAGTGGCAGTTTTTATTTGGTGTCAGTGATGGTGGGGGTAGGGGGGAATCAGATTTTGGAATTCGCTGTCCGATTTTACTGTGGCGATATAAACCAAATATGAGCCTAGATCTTCCCTCTTACGGATGTTGCGCAGCTTAGATATTCAGTTATTTAACGACGTTTCGGGACAGCCTGCCAAATATTCTCTGCGTAACATCCAAGAAGAGCGCCTATCTCATTTACACCGTGGCGGAAGCCTGAAATCACGCAGATATGGGATGTTTATTGTATATGGCAGCGTGTCACGTAGGGGCGAAGTCAGGCCAGAGATACAGAACGTATATGTGAATGTAAAACATTCCTTGATACAGAGCATGTACAGACCTGTTCTTACGTCCTGTACGGCAATGCGACGTTCCCCGGTGACGTAGGCTCATACACCTACAAGTTGAAGTTTTAAAATTGTGGTGGGGGACGTTTGGATTACATGTTAAACATTGGCCTTTTGTTACGGTCATTTCTTCTGTAACGATAGCTGGAATAGTTTGATACGTGGGGCGTGCATGATAATGAGCATAGGCAGAGAAGATGGGACAGGCATTATGTTAGGTGCGGTACTTCTAGAGGTCAGAACTGTTGCACATGCTACATGGGATTTTGTTTTCTCCACTTCAGGGGTCTCCAGACCACCGACTTAGTACCCTTGAAAGATTTTCCTGTTCATTCATCCCGCAGCCTGTCCTACAACCGGTCCACAGCCTCTTCCAAAACGAGTTCTCCACAGGATGCGATATAATACTTCCTCTTTCAATTTCCAATATCCTCCCTTTTCCTTCAGGTCATCCAGTAACCGCTTACGTCTTCTTCCTCGTCTTGCCGGAACTCATGCCCTTCCTTTTATCTTCCCTTTTTATAACGTGCTGTAGAAGGCAGTTCTTACTCACGATGTGACCAATTCAGTTAGCCTTCTTTCTGCTGTATGTAGGATATTCCTGTCCTTAACTGTGTGTAATATTCTTCGTTTTTCACGCGATCGGTCCAACTCATCTTCTTCTTCCTTTTCCAGCACCAGATCTGAGAATCTTCCATGTATTTATCTACTTTCCAAAGTAACCATGCAGAACTGGGCGGTAATTTTTGAATTTTTAGTGTAATGCGTTTTGTTGTGATGTTTCGAATTACGACACCGTGTAGTTTGGCGTGTAGCTGCCAGTATTTCGGAACATCATCATGCTTCTTTTGGGGTAGAACAAGGAGGCAGGAGGTGCTGTGCCGGATAACACTTTGCCATTACACAGGAGACTACCGGATGGATCTTCGCAGCTCTGAATGCCTCCGATCTCTTGCAACCCAACATTTTGTACCTCCATGACCTTAGTGCGCCTAGTGAGGTCCACTCATCAGCCGAAACCTTGTTCGATGTCGGGCTGGTTTAGATGATCGGGCATCACGTACATGAGAGGAGCCGGTTAGTCTCCGGCCTGTCACCGCGGAGGGCCGGGTTCCGTACCAGGCCAGTACATACGGGGTTTGGAGTGCTCAAAGTGGCACTTGGACAGGTTTTCATCTCCGAGTACTTAGGGTATTCCGTGTCAGTATCATTACACCAATGCCTCGTATTCATTTATCTGTCACCGACGGCGTATAATGTCGGAAATGAACAGTGTCGTTAAATAGAAGACCTAAAAATAATTGGAATGTTCGTGCGTAAGTAATAGTGAGTGCCGTACTAAGAAAGGCTGTGATTTCGTATGAATATGTGTTAGATAGAACGTTCCAAAACGATGTTTTGAAAAAATGTCGCGCCAATAGGACAAAATTCAAAGCTGCTCACAACGAATGTACGAAGTAACTAACCACATGGAGCAGAGTCAGTCGTGGGAATCTTAACAGGTTGTCGTGTTACTGGATAATTTCTGCATTAGTATAACACAAAAATCCATTGCTGCATTTACGAGAGAACGAAACTCGTTCTTATTCTGAGCCATTTTAATCTACTTAATACCCTCCCATGTTGTTTGTTTAAGAACCGTTTTAATGCTATCTTCTCGCCTACTTCGAGATCTTCGGAACAGTCTCTGAATTATTTGTGCAGTTTCTTTTTTCACATGAGTGCCACTTATCCTGCTGTTATCGTCGTCCTTGATTTGATGATTGTAATCTTTTCCGGTAGCTCAGATCATGAACCACCTCACCACGCAGTTTCCTCCAACCGCCCGATACTTCCTATTCGGTTCAGTATCTCCCTCAGCACCTGGTTCTCGAAGGTCCTTAGTCCGATTGCTTCCGTAATGGGGACGAAGCTTAACACCCATACAACAAGAGCAGGAAAAATTGTAGTTTCTGTTTTTAGATAAAGGTATTATGCGTTTGATTAACTTATTTAAATTTGCTTAATTTTTTGACAGATGTATACCGCGTCCGCTGCAAACTCATACGGTTACCTGTCACTTGAAAGTTAGCGACTCTAGTCTGCATCAGAGTTCAGTATTTCGTGTTTTATCGGGTGTGGGGTAACCTTAACTGAAGTTCTGACATCTCCGCTGTTGTGGGAAGTTACGCTGCATATAGTGGTAATTTTACCGAAGTTCTGGGACAACCTATCGGTCTTATCGGCAAGGGTCAGACTCGCTTGTTCCAAGAGCAGAAAGTGGGAATGCCCGAATGAGAATTCCGAAATTCGAACTCCGTTATAAGTGCAATAAACTCATTTCCAGCATTGACCCAACAAGTTAAAGTTTTTTGTACCTTTGACCTAAAAGCCTAACGGAGAGGTATTAAACAAACGAAACACTTAACCTTAAAACCGAATGAACAGCATGCCGCTTCCTGCGCCCACGTTTTTTCCACTGTCACGATTATTATATTTAGCTTGACGAAATTAACGACCACCTGCCTAATTCACGGAGCTTGAAGCTATTTGCAGCCAAAGTATAAAGTGATGTGCCATATACAGCGTGTGCCATAAATTTTGTCCTTTACGTGTTATGAATGAAAGGTAACCAGAATTCGAAGTGCAATAAAATATGTACATACCGTCAACAGAAATTTTGGAATCTCAGTTATTTGACAGATTGATTGCAAGTGTATTTATACGTGTTATGATTATGGAGGGGGGGGGGACCGCGATGGCACAGTGGTTAAGGTGCTGTGCTACAAATCAGAAGATCGCTGGTTCGATTCTAGATGGTGTCATTGGGACTTTTCATTGACATCCTTCCGGTCGCACTGTGGCCCTGGGGTCGACTCAGTCTCAAACAGAAATGAGTACCAGGAGCATTTCCTGGGGGTAAATGCGGCCGGTGCGTAAGGCTGACAACCTTACCACCATCCTGTGCCGTTGTCATGAAATGTGGGAACCTTAACTTCCTGGAACCCTGTGGGCCACTCCAGGCCTGTAATGTGATTACTACCTATGATTATGGAGGGCCTGAAGATGACCAAGAGTTGTGGAAACATGTTGCGTGATCAATAATTTATTGAGCCTAACGTTAGAAAAGTCGTGTTGACGGTATCTGTGGCATCGTTCTGCATCAACGCAACAAGATGCTTGACATAAAATTCAAAGCCCTCTGGGATGTGATACTTTGTAGGCCGATAGAAATTTCCCTACATTTGGGAAGATCTAGCTGTCTCTGCACCTGCCCCGAAAAGTGATGCAGCATTTGCGTCCGAAACTTAGTCCCACAAGGCTACACGGCGTCATGGAAATCTTCAGTGATATTCATTAGTAGGCCATCAGCCTTTCAGCGTTACATTCGTTATTAGTTTATATTTGTATTGTTTATTTAACAACGCTGTCAGTGTGTAGGTTATGTAGCGTCGAATGGCAGGATAGGAAGTGACCAGTGAACTGGAGAGGGTGTGGCGGGACATGACTGACCCTGTTCAGCGTACAACCCCGAGCTTCATCTGGAGGGACTAGGAACACCGCAGGAAACATCTACCGCCAATGTCGATATCCTCGTCAAGATTCGAAACGCGAATGCAAGAGCTGTGCGAGGTAACATGGCCGGTTGTCGATGATGTCAGCGGATAAATTAATGACGGGTGTAGGTATGAATGTGTGGCTTCATGTGGGCGGCATGTTCATTGACGGTTTCGTGGATGGGTGGGTCACATTGATGGAAAGTAAAGGGTTTTATTACAAATTTAAGAAATAAGAAACATCATTCGGACAGAAATTAATGACGGCCGGGATTACTTAGTCGTTCCGGTGTTTCCATTATCTCGCCGTGAAGATGGAGTTGATTGTACAGTTGCATAATCACTCAGACAGGAAGTATTAGTGTTTTGAAGGTGTGTCGCCAGGGCTGAACAAACCCGTGACGATTGAAAATAGTTGCCTTCGTGTTTAGTCGTGAATAGGGAGCACGCGGTGGCGCAGTTGGTTGAGGCACTGCGCTACAAGCTGGAAGGTCGCGCGTTCGATGTTAATGTAGCTGATAATAAGATAACGAATCGTTCTACTGGTGTAGGGTTTTTAAAATTGTCTGAGTTACTGTTTAATGTCGGTTATTTTTGTATTACGGGACGTTGTACTTAAATGTCAAGTGAAATTAAAAGTTCTACTCCAATTAAAAGTTCCTTGATATTTCGAATGACATCCGCTACAAAAAAGTTCCGTTTACAAGCGGAACAGTCTATACAGGGTGTTCCATTTAATACCGGCTCGCTGTCAGCACTGTCGCCTTGCAAGCGGGCGGTTTTGAAGTGGAACATTCTGTGTTACGCATTTTATAATAGTTCTGTTTGCATGACACAGCTGCCATTTTCTTCATGAATTCCGCTCTCCATAATTACTAGCCAAAACGTGTGCTCATTTTCTACAGTGGGGTTTTTTTCTTCCAGTTTTTCGTTACCTTATAATAAACACCAGCAATTACGTGATATATCGATGTGCCTAATTCACATCGATGCTGGTTTATTCTTCCGGGTATTTATGTAAACCATTGTATCAGCATTAATTTGCAGCTAACTGTATAGGCATTTATCCTTTGAGAAACCAGTACACCATAATCTAGCCAAGAAATTGCTAACATTTTATGCCACTAAGAGACTTATTGCCTTATTCACACTACTTCACCACTGGTTCCTCTCCTGAGCCAGATTAATCCAGACATTTCCTTCCCCTTCTATTGTTCTGAGTTCTACCTTCACATCCGGTCATCTATGTATAGGTCTTCCAAGTGGTCTGTTTTCTTATTTACAAAAGAAAGCCTGTATATATTTATCTGCTCCCCCTTGGGTGCCACATGCTGCGCCCATCCTATCCTTGATTTGATCACCCGAATAATATTTGGTAGGTGTCTGATTTAAAAAGCTGCTCGTTGTATTGTTTTCTTAACCTTACTGTTGCTACCTCCCTCTGAGGTCCAGATATCTACGTAAGCTCGCCCTTCGCGAAGACCCCTAGTCTGTATTTTAATTTCGGTAATGCCAACAAATGCACAATTCTACAATCTTTGTACTCTTTCTGTGACTTAGAATTGTGTATTTGTTCGTTTAACACAAGTTTTAATGTGTCATATGGCACGGAGTGAACAATGTAAAACCCTTAATCTGTGTTCTTTTAATGTGGGAGATCAAATTTTAATTCCATATGTGAAATGTGTATTTCACGAGCTCTGGAACTGCGGCACCCATTTACCTCGTGCAGCCTTCCTAAAGTTACGCCATCTCGCATCGATCTGTCCTCGATCCACAGTGTACGCGTTTCTCGCCAGCGAAAGTTCGTCTTGCACGAATAAAGGCCACGCCAAGTACAAAGACTCTTCTTCTCCCATCTCAGTTTATACATACGGCTTGTCTAAATAATTTGCGCGGGCAGGCACACACAGCGTACAACTGACGTATTATTCATATCGGTTTATGGTTAGCAGTACTTTGACCCCCCCCTTACGACTTCAAATTACTGACTGTTTGTTCCACTGTCGTCGCCAGTTGCGAAATATTAAGACGACGGCTGTGGTCTGGCTGAAAGAACTGAGGACTTGCGCTTGTCTTATGGAGGTTGTGGCTTGTAATGCCGCCTCAGCGCGCGCGCACCCACATGCACGCGCGCGCACGCAAATGCTGAGGGAGGACAGTGTATTGAGAAATACAGCTCGGCATAAGTATTTTATTATAAAAACTTTAAGGCTTGTTTTATGGAATTGCTACATGTTTCGGCCTCATACGCACAAACAAACAAAAAATATCAGTTGCGCATGCCATTGATTATTGTCATATATGACATCCGCCCCCCACGATTACTTTGCCCTTTATTAATTGTACTGAGTGTTGTGCCTTGTTGGTTTCGATCCCAGTGGCCGTGCGGTGTAACGCCTGGGTCTGCAGCCGCTCGATTGCTGGGTTTGTGAGTTCGAATCCTGCCAAGGACATGAATTTTCGTCTCTTGATTTTGTTGTGTCGCATAGGTAGAAGCCTCTGCGACGAGCTGATCACTCGTTCACAGACGTCCTACGCGGGAGTGTGTGTAATTGTGTGTGATCTGTTAAATCTAAAAAATGAGGCGGCCTAAGCCCGAGTTGGGCTGTGGCGCCCCAGAAAAAAAAATGACTTGCCGCATAGCTTAAGTATTTATATACCACAGTTACGCGTTTGTTATTTTTGTAAGACCAATCAGAATATTAAGTTTTGAGAAGTGAACTCCAGTCCCGGTAGCTGCGTGGTCTAAGGCGTGGATCTACGTAGGGTGCTCGCTTGCTGGGATTGCGGGCTCGAATCCCGCCTGGGGCACGGGTATATGTCTGTCGTGAATGTTGTGCGTTGTACAGGTAGAAGGCTCTGCGACGGGCCGATCTTATTTCATAACTTGTTAATTTTTTCTTCGAATTTATCAAGGCAAGAGGAATATCCTACATACAATAAAAAGAAGGGAGGCTAGTTGCATGGGTCACATGTTGCTTAATGACTGCCTTCTAGAACACGGTATTGAAGGAAAGATAGAGGGAAGGACATTAGTGACGGGAAGACGAGGAAGGTGTAAGCAGCTGCTAGATGACCTTACGGAAAAGAGAGGATACTGGAAATTAAAAGAGGAAACACTAGATCGTACTGTGTGGAGAATTCGCATTGGAAGAGGCTGTGGGCCTGTCGTAAGACAGACTGCGGAATGAATGTGATGTTTGGTAGTGAACTGTGAGGTTCTGTTGAAGGCGGAAATCTTCTGGCCAGTTGAACGACTGTGGTGTGTGTGCAGGATTCTGCAGCATGGATTTAGTTGTCACGCCATTTGAAATTGTCTATACAGGTTTCCGTACGAAACCAATGACGTGTGTTATTAATGCTTGTTTTCTTTCAGGCGAGTAATGCTGATCATGTTCTTTTTCTTAGCCTTCCATTTTGAGAACAGTCGTCATCTTGACATGCTCGTTCTGCATTATGTGTGTTCCCTTTTGTCTGTCCGAATGTGTGCCTCGGATATGCACGACATGATTAATGTGACCTGAACAAGCTTGGATTACTTTAGCCTGTACTGTATGAAGTATTATACGCATTGTTCAGTCACTCTTACGACTTGTTACGCAGTTCGCTGTGTGGAAGGTTTATTGAATTCCGCTTTGGAGTCTTAAAGTTTCATCATCGCTTATACCCAAAATAGCCATCGGACACGATTCTAAACCAGTTAAAAAAAAAAAAAAGACTTGAACAAAATAACTCGGCTGCATAGCGTTGTTGAGAATCTAACGGTCGTGCAGCTGGTCAAGAAAGTATCTGCTTGTTGTAGGACCGGAAGGTTTATCAACAGACTTGATCATGCCATTTGCGGAATTAAGTGCATCACTCATTTCGCTTATTTGACAAAATTGTTACGGAGTTTTTGGAGCTTCTTGAAATGTTTTGTGGCGATGATAAATGACTTTCTGCATGAGTGAATATTTTAATGCTAACCCTTTGAGGGTGGTAACTAAATATACCTCAAGGTTTACTGTTCAAAACCTCTTGCAGTTTGCCCACAGCGTGTATTGTGTGTATGTAATCGGAACACACAGCGACTGCTTTTCCCCCTAACTTCAGACACTCAGTCTTCATTACAAAGAAACATGTATCTTGACACCGGAAGTAAATATTTTGGTTAGTCCTTTAGTGCTGGCCTCGGTACACTGTACGGATATGTAATTCACATGCCGCCGGTCCCAGTGCACTGTAGGGATGTGAATGCCTTTGACGAATGGCATTCCTTCGTGTCTACAGATAGTTGAACGCAAACACAGCCTCACATTTTACTGCACCAGTACCCACCCTGCTTACAGGTACACTGCGCTACAAGCCGAAAGGTCGCGGATTCGATTTCCGATTGTGTCGCTGGAATGTTCCATTGACTCAATCCTTGCGGTCGCCCCAGGAATGTTTCTTGGTACTGTTGTCCGGTGCGTAGGGCTGACATCCGCATGTGCCGGTTGTCTGGAAATCCAGGAGCCTCAAACTCCTGGAAGCTTTAGGGCCTGTCAAGACCTGTACAGGGATTATAACGTCATCCTGCACCTTTCCATTGCTTACAGCTGCGTCTCAAGAGAGTCATGAGGCTGCAAGTAAACATAACTTATAAAACGAAGGTAAATGTGCTTTGTTGTATATCTTATCCTGGGTGAGAGACATCACTCTTCGCACTATTACTTTTACGGCTATTAATTGTTGTAGCCACAAAAGGCAAAGGAATGAGATGTAACGTTGTGAAACAAGTTATTGTTTTACAGTAAATCTCTAGTTGCATTTGACTGTGTTTGCATTCGATGAATGTGAACGCGCTTGAGGGTACTCTAAATTAAAAACTCATCCGCATCGGGCAGTTGTTGGGATTTAAATCCCGGCGTTACTGAGGGGTTAAACAGAATAGATGAACGTTCATGGTGCACGTTTCTTGTAACCTCCTGTTACTTCCATTTACTTTTTTTCGATACCGTCGCACGCATGCCACGTGAAACCCATATGCGTTCCTCTGGATGACAGATGTAGTTTAGGCGTTTGTCATCGCAGTCTGTCATCCGTAGTGCCTAGTTGATATGACGTCACTGAATAAACCAAATAAGTAATCCTTGGGATCAAACCATTTCGCTACAGGCAGCAACGTCTCCTCTCGCGTGATAAGGTGATACGTAAAAAGGCGACGGGCGCGTGCTGCGTGATCACGCAGTCATCCGCTCACGATTCTTTATGGAATTCATCGCGTTGTGCTGTGACATGTTAATATTGGTGTGTGTATTACCGTCCAGTGATGACAAACGTTTAATAATATCATCATGCATTTTGAGACGTCTCAAAACGTTCAGTACATCTGCGAGCATACTGACATACGTTTACATCTTGTATTTTAGTGTCTGATGATGGGTCACAAGGGTCGAGACGTCTAGCATTCACTGGCGATGCTACACCAATATCTACATCTCACACGATCCACCGTCCCTGCGGTAGTTGTTACGCCTTTGTTATGTAACCTGCAATCCTGATCCTTCTGAATCCTGATGTACCATGCTAACGACGAGTTTCATCATGACGTGGTAAAACTTGTGCAGTGTCAAAGAGTTTTATGTACCATTTTATTACTGTCGATGCTATCTCAGTTCATCTTTCCAGTCCACGGAGAGGTGGGGTTTGCATAATGTAACGTACGAGTCCTATATAGCAGCTTCTCCCCACGTGTATGACCGGGACTTTGCCGCACTTGCCGTATAAGGCATCAGGCTGGCCATGGCCCCTCCCCCCTCCCCCCCAATTGTGGATACATATGACCTTTAAACTTTAAAAACGTGTGTTGCCGTAATAACGCTCTATCATCAGTTCGCTGCCGGACATGCAGCACCCTTTATACTCGTCTTGAGTCCCTGTGGATGCCAGTTACTGACATATGTGACTGATCTTGTGGTAAAGATTGCTACCACTTAACAGCAAGAAATACAACCCTCCCAAGCACGAGTTCTATGTAACTTACCGTGTACAAATTAGCCGTCATACCTCACAGTAAAGAGCTACAGTCTCCGTTACCAAGGCGCACCAGTTTCTTGCTGTTTGTTTAGAGAATCAGAATATTAGTTCACTCTCTGGGCAAAATGCAGAGCTGTTTATTGTTAAAGCATATGGCACGTATATTTACCACTGTATTTCAAAGGGTTAACAATTGTGTAATTTTCGTAAAGGTTTATCACTTGAACATAAAACCGTCTTTTAGCACAGAGTGTATATTTTATCTTGTTCCTGAGCATGACAGCTGGTACAGGCGCTTCATCCGACAGGAACCTCAGGGACTCTTATGTCCATTTTCCCCCTACATTCCAGTTTACGTTTACTTCATGGAAGTATCTCGAGCACTCTAGTTTTCCGGCAGATACAGGCTTTTGTGCGATTAAGCTGCCGTGCCCAGGGACATGACAAAATGGGACACTCCATCCTGTATAATGCGAGGTTGCTAATGGATTATGAAAATAATCGAATTGGAGTTCTTACGGAGTGTGCCCTCGATTCAACTTGGCCACCGCAAAACCCTTTATTGCGCTGATCGTCTGAGCTACATTTATAAAAACAGTACCAAAATCTTCATTTGACAACTCCCTCTAGTGATTTAAACAGGACGCCCTTTCTGTGTGATTTCGTTTATTTGCATAACAGATATGTGACACACTAAATTAGGAATGACCGAGCAGTCCTTGACAATTATTGAGTTGTTTCTACAATTTCAGAAAAGTGTTGAAGTTATATATGATTTGTGACTATATCATAAACAAGCGAACTTAATACTGATTAAGTAACTCAGAATTTGGATTCAAAGCTCACATCTCCGGAACGCCAAATTTAATCATCTCAGGTGGACAAGCGCAAACAAAGAATTGTCAAACTAGGCATGTCTGTCCATTGACGACAAGCATACTAAATTCAGTTTAAAAGTAATGACCCTTCTTGTGTCTGTATTTCAGAAGTCACACGGCAGTAGCCTACAAATCATCGTATAATTTACATCCTGTACAGCGTTCGTCACGTAAGGCGTCTTAACGTCGAGGCGTGAATAGTCCGATGTGTCTTGGCATTATGCTGCTGCTTTGGGAATTGCTTTATCAGTAATACGCATTTTATTTTGGAACGACTCCTGTATTTTGAATTATAACCTTTTTAAGACGGAAACAAAGGGGAGAAGTGAAACACACTTCTTTTCGAGGGTGAGAGAAAGAGCGTCACGATGTTAGAAGGTTCCCAGGCTTTACCCGCCCGTCCTTCTGGTAGGAGTGGCGTGAAAACTAAGATGTTAGCATGGTGAAAAGCGGTTGAAGCACCCATCCAAATTTTTGACAGTAGAAATAGGATGTAACAGAGATCCAGATTTCTTACCACATCCTACACCATCCGAGCCTGCTGTTAGTTGCTGTGGTCACGAAAGCAATCGAATTCCCACCCCAGAGTGTGTGCCATATGGAAATGCAGAAGGGCACAAAGGTTGTAGCTGCTTTGTACAGATTTGTGACTTATTGGGGTTTGTAGCTCAACACGTAAATACTTTGTAATCCGCATAATTCGTCTATACGTTAGCAGGTTATTCCGAAACGTCGGTGCCAACTTATCTAGACGGTATAAAAACCGAGATGATTGTGTTATCAGCCGTTAAAGTCCGAAATGCTGTAACTGTCAGCTGTTTGGTGAAGGTGAAATTGTCTTTGCACGCGCCATGAAAGTATTGGGGGGGGGGGGGGGGGGGGGGGGGTTGGTCGCAAACCGATGTCAAGCGGCGGGGGGGGTGGGGAGAGGGGGGGACCCGTGCCCCCTGG
>Ga0123355_10010175_pt1 | contig 14382 bp, 13 predicted proteins | sample TergutEmb28metaG_3_FD_89872 | JGI IMG/M metagenome (GOLD analysis project Ga0123355, IMG submission 89872) | Embiratermes neotenicus P1 segment gut microbial communities from Petit-Saut dam, French Guiana - Emb289 P1 | ecosystem: Host-associated > Arthropoda: Insects > Digestive system > Gut ...
CCATGGGAAGATAAGTATTGACGATGCACAATACATGTAGACCTGTTCACTTGTAGACAAATATAACACTGGTGTGTTTGATACGAATATATCTTGAGCAATTGACCTGTATGAAGGTGTTAACCAAGATTTCCTTTGTTCACAAGACGCACTAACAACTTGCAACTTCACAACATTCTTGGGTGAAACCCATTGAAATGCAAACACTGGGACTCGGTATTTGCAACTGAATGCCCTGGGGAGACGACGACAAAAAACAAAGTAAAACAAATTAAGGGCATTCTGAACCTTAGTTCAAAACAAAGGAATGTATGTGGCTGCAGAGCAGCGTTGACACGCATCTGTTGTCTGCGGTCACTGGCGTTAGTGTGTCCAAGCGAAGCCATGCTTCTACCCCACCCTTAGTTTGAGAACAAAGCCCAAGCCAGTATGCTAGAAAGTGTCGTGTGAAATAGAATGTTCTAGAAGCTTCGAGCATCATATAATGATGACATCATGCCCTACCCCTTGCAATACCAAACAGGCGGCAGGAAATTGCATCATCTGATGCAATGCTATGCACAACTATGAAACTTGAAAATAATACAAAAATTAAACACAAAATTCTGTCCCTAGTGTAGACAGCAGTATTTATTAAGATTATGTTCTTTTGGAATGTGATGCTGTGTATGTGACAGATAGGGTCCAATGTTCTGCAGGGAAAAAATGTAGCACATTTTTCCAAAACATTAGTCACAAGATTTAAGGAGGAAACTGGACTGTATAATAGGACAGCTACAGACTAATAATTTTTGTGAAGGTTGGCAAAAATCTTAAAAGATTCACCATAGAGCTTGTTAGCAGGTGTGATAGTAAAGTGTATGAGGAGCTGGGTTTACTGGAGGAACGCAGGTGTCTTGACATTTAGTACATGTTTTATTATTAAAGATAAAATAAATACAATTTTCCTTTACTTTTTAGAGGGGAAGAAGTGTATCTGCAGCCTGAGACCAGTGGCGGGCTATCGGAAGATAACAGCCAGAGTGATGGAGACAGGATGGAAGGTGCCACTGGTGCAGAGGTTCAAGCAAATAACCTTGACCTTGACACCACCAAGGTCACGAATTTGGACTTGAGTTGTGATGGTGGCAGTGTCCTTAGTGAAGGGGGTATCGACAGTAGCCACCAAAATCAGGAGCACCTTAACAGTCAGCAGCATTCCCCACATCACCATTATCGTAGTCATCATCACCATCATCCACAACAAAACAACAGTAGTCATAATCGCCATCGCCAAGGCCATATAAGCCTTCATCACATCGATTACAATACGGGTACCACTACAACAAGAAGCCAGTTTCATCCACCCCTCCGTGAGCAACCCCCAGTAATAAGTACAGGCTCACACCCAGCTGAATTGTCGCCTGAGGCGGCAACAGCAGCAGCTTCCTCATAGAATGATCTGTTGTGTGACCAGTAACAGAGTCACATTACCGGAACTCTTTGAAATACTGTGAAAAAAGTAATGAAATATAGGCATGTTTCAGGTGTATGCGGGTACAAGTGAATATTTTATTAAGTAACTGAGGTAATTAGTGTTATTTAACTACTGTAATGTACTGTATACTTCACTGCTGCTACAGAAGCTATAACTGCTGCTGTTGCTGCTACTGCTACTGCTGCTGCTGCTGCTACTACTACTACTACTACTACTACTACTACTACTACTACTACTACTACTACTACTACTACTACTACTACTACCACTTCTACTACTACCACCACCACCACCACCACCACCACCACCACCACCACCACCACCGCTGCTGCTGCTGCTACATCATTGTCACTAGAGCCATAACCGCAGCTGCCAGGACCGTTTGTACCATCATCAGAGTCCACATACCCACAGTGTGTTCAAGAAGTCGCTGCAACAATATTTATTTATTTCCAAACCCACTGGGTGGTTTTGGTGACCACAGTTGTGGTTGGCAGGTTGTGTGACTAGGTCCTTCGTAACATCTACAGCAGTAGTGGTGTTATGGTGGTGCTGAAGGTGTCCATTGAGGCTTGCAACTCGCTGATTGGTCATACCAGAATGTAGTTATTGTGGCTTTTATAAGCCCTGAAAGGCTGTTACCAGGATGGGTCTCTTTGATAGTGGGAACTGTAGATGAACTAACTCATACATACAAATTCCGAACAGTCCACTTGTTTCATAATGCTACTAAGTGGAACTGCCAGCAGCCCATCAGTTTGGCAGTGGTACTGTGAGGAATTCGCGCAATGTCAGTGAGAAGTGGGCTGGTGCAACACTGCGTGGAGAGACTTATTACTGATGGCCCTCTTCATGTTTAGCTTTATGTCTTACTGATTGCTTTCTTATTGACACTAAAGGCAGATGTTCATCATACAAAATTTTTTCTGTGAAATTTGCAACGTAGGGCACAACAATATGGACTGTAGCACTTTGCTGACAGGAATGAAATGACACTTAACCCTTTCCCCTCCCTAACGCTCCAAAGCGCTCGGGATTTAAAAGTCCCCTCCCCCTCTAAACGCTCTAATGCGTTTCTGGTATAGTACGTAAATTTAAATGTCCCGTGAAAAAACTCGGCTCTTCTGCCCAGGCACTAGCGATTTAAATGGAACGGGGAAAGGGTTAATTAAACTGTGCAAGAACACAATGCTAATGAAGAGCAGCACAACATTCAGTGAGTCTTTGGTCACTGTTGAAATGAAACATTGTTGAGGATTTGAGTCTTCTGGGATTTTACACTGCATCACGGGCTAAGTGGTTCCTGATGCTTCGAAGGAACTGCCGTCATTCGGAATGTAGGGAACCAGTACCCACGGATGCAGTGTAACATCCCGGAATAATGACTCCTAAGATATACTGCTGTGGAAACTCAGAACTGCCTGTAGTCCCAACTTGATAACAGCCTGAGGGAATTGGTAATGGGTAGCGTGGCAGCACATCGGGTTGTCAGATCTCAAGCTACAAGTGCCACAAAGGACCTTTTTACACCTGTCTGTCCCAGCCATGATGATACACCTGTATGCACACCTGCCTGCTGTCACCACCAGTAATTATACGAGGTCTGTTGTGTGTATCCGTAAGAGAATAGGTGGCATCTGTGATGGTAACAGTTGACTTTGAGGAGTATGAAGGTGTACATTTATGTAATGTGTTCACCATCAGGGTCCCCACTCACCTACAGATGTTTGACAGCCTGATGATTAATAAAGGCAGTTTTATAAGAAACTTCTAATGTGTTCAGTTGTGATGATATTTACAACTGAAGACAATTGATGTGTTTATTTATATATTTATGTTTTTGTGGTGGACCTGAAGGGGCAATTTTAAATTTATATTTATTTTCTCCCAAATTTGACAATTTTCCAAGTATTTCTTATACAGCCTGTTGCATTTGCCACAGATCACTCTCCAGTCACTATGTACAGTTCCTATTACTTCTAATGTTTAAAACAGTGTATATTGCTCATGAGTGGGAGCCCTGTGCAGATGTTTCGTTCTCTTACGGCCTGTGTGCGCCAGCAAGGGCACCTTTATGTAAACTATCTTAGTTCTGTATGGGGAAGAGTAGTAGTGTTGGTGTTGTCAAAATTGAGTGTTTATGGATGGCCTGCTGTCACTCGCCCAATTGACATCTGTATTTTAAATTGGCATTTTATTTCACTCTTGTATTTTTGATTCACTACCATGTGATAGAGTTGATGTGCATTGTTAAGCTCCCACCTTGCCAGTACATGAAAGAATAAATAGCTGAGTTTGAGTTTTTTTTACCTAACTGTCTAAACTACATGAAGCAGAATACTTTCTGCGATGCTAATAGCCACTCTGCTAGTCAAGAAATTGCCCACATTTTACAGAACCTGAATGTTCAGTACCGAGTACACCGCAATCTGCCACTTGCACCAGCCACAGTAATCCATTCCATGCCCTCCCATCCCATTTCTTTGAGATCCATTTTAGCCCTATCCTCCCTTCTATGCCTTGTCTTCCAAGTTGACCCTTTCCACCAGGTTTCTCCCCTAAAACTATGCATTATCTTCACCCCTGTGCATGCCACACCCTGCATAGTTTCATTTACCTTTTCAACCCCATCTTATTTTCACCTTCACTCCTACTGTATCTGTTCAGTTCGTTTGAAGGTATAAAAGAAAAGAAACTCTGGTATGGTAAAACACAAAGGTCCTGCCAGGCATTGTTCGCTTGTATGAGCTGCTAGGCGAGATCTGAAAGAATGTAAAGATCATTAAGTGTAGCAGGCAGTAAATTTGTGTAGTTGTTAGTGAAGGTCTTCCTGACACAACTGGTGCCAGTGCCTTGAGACACGATTGGTAAAGGGTAATTCTGTCTTAAAACTGAATGTGTTCATGCAGCTGTTTAAAAATGTGTGTTGGCATCAGTGTCTTGTGCACGTGGCAGTGGTACTCTACACCTAGCAGTTCTGGCATAACAATATTTCCATGTGAATGTTGTGGAGTCAAATGGGCTGGTGACAGGTTATGGCCACCAGAATTGTGGTGTGTAAATGTTCATTCATTTGCCCCTCAAATTAATATGGAGAGCTTTTTAAGGAGCAGAATGTTTGTTCATTTTCTTTATGTGTGTTATCTGTTATATGCACTTTTCAGGATGTTCATTGGCCGTGCAGGTAGCATGGGACTGGGTTAGAAATCTTGTCAGTTGAGAATGTGTGTGTGTGTGTGTGTGTGTGTGTGTGTGTGTGTGTGTGTATAGACATTTTACACAATAACCATAAGGTGTGCTGCAATTTACCTCCTGTACTGTGGTATCTCCTTTGCCATTCAGTGCAGTAGCTGGATACGTATATTATATATTAAACATAGCTGTGGAGGGTGTGATCTTGTTACAGCAAGTGATGTCACCCTTCAAGAGTATAATGCTGGTACCTGACAAAGAAGAGTATGTGTAAAATAATACAGAATGGTTTTGTCCTTTCCACACATTTACTGTCTCTCTCTGTGTCTTGTTCTCTAACCTTTCTGTCTTTGCTCGCCGTTGTCAGCCCAGTTAGGCCTCGTCTCCTTGTTTGTACTACTGTATGGTTTGTGTGTTCCTAAGCATTGTCACATAATGTACAGTAGAACTGCTCCCTGTTTACGTATGACATGTAGGAGGTCATTCAACTTAGCATGTATGTTGCATTCATATTGTGTATGTAGTGTGCATTTTCCATGGAACTCAAACTCTTTTTTTAAAATTTTTTATAATAGGCAGCCGGGATATAAAGATACCTAATTGAAATTTGGTAAATTTCTAGCGGAGTTTTGATCTGCCGGAAGTGCCTTGCATCATTGTATTGCAAGGGTAACTCATTGCATCCACAGTTACACCAATCCTTCCCCTCCACTCCCCCAAATGTATATAGTATTCAGTCACATGATAAGCTTACTGTTGGAATAGCGGAGTGGCGTTTCTGTGTGAAGTGCCTCAATTCCTGAAATTTGGCAGTGTGCTCCAACAATATTTCTGATGCTATAATTACACCTAGTTTTGATTTGTATGGTAATTAGAGAAATCTGTAATGCTGTGCTTATTGTAGTCTGAAATACTGATTAACTGCTGACAGGATTGCTTTGTTTGGTTGAAGCCACACACAAAGACGACGCTGTCTTTGTGTGTTACAGTTCGCTGTCAGTCAGTTAACGATAGGAATGACAGAATACAATTTAAAAAGTATTTATAGAAAATAAGTAAAAGTGAGATCAAAAATTAAAATATTTCTCAAAACAGTTTTGGGTCCTCGGTGCCTTTTATATGACGTACAAATTACTTCTTATTATAAAGGATTTCTTTTGGTGATCTGTGAGTGTGTGATTATGTGTGAGTGGTGATGATGATGATAAGTTACCAAGATGAAAGTCAGGTTTCTGCTTGTTGTAGATGTAGGCTAATTACCCATTGCTCGCTCGGCCAGGATATCTGCTTGCTACAACTAGCCAGTAAAGCCCATAGAAATATGAGAGGCTCTGATGTTGTTTGCCCTAGTAACTTAAATTAGATTTCTTCTGCATGGACTTGGACTGTGTGATGGACACATGTGTAAGGTAAATCTGAGTATTTACTAGCGTTTTGCTTAAGAGCTGGTATCCTGTCTCACCTCTGTGAAAATTGTATGTTGTTTTCCAGATCTGTTTTAAAGTCTTTTTTATTCACCACACAAACACTTGCATGGTGCACAGTGGAACAGTTGGTTGAGGCACCACGCTACATTCTGGAAGGTTGCGGGTTTGATTCCCAATGGGGGTCATTGGGATTTTTTATTCATATACTCCTTCTGGCTGCACTATGGCCCTGGGATTGATTCAGCCTCTAGTAGAAGTGAGTACCAGGAATATTCCTGGGGGGTAAAGGCGGCTGGTATGTAGGGCTGACAACCTTGCCACCTTGTCCAGAAACCCTGGGAGCCTCAATCTCCTGGAACCCTAAGTGCCTGTCCAGGCCTCTGTAGGGATAGCTTCACCTTTACACAAACGCTGTAATTCGTGTGTAATTAAATCTAGTCTGTTATCTGAGAACTCTTGATACAAAAATTAATGATTTCTTGAATACTAAGATGGAATGCAGCAGCGCGGGTACCGAAATGAATGTTTAAAAAATGCATATGGATATTCTTTGAAAATTGTACTGCAAATCCATGGAAAGAAAAATATCCTATTTTCTTCTGTAAATTATCGTCTGCAAATTTGGATTAAAGTGGCAGTTGTTTCTCGCATTTTAATACTTTATGGTAATGTGATTCTTATCAGCATTCAGTGCTTCGAAAGTCACATTAATTTTCATAACTTCCATAATGTTAAGCTTCTTTGTATAAAAATGTAATTAAGATTATTTGGGAACCAAAAACCATCAGAAATGCAATGTTAGAAAGAATGCGTTCAGTGGGGTCCTTATTTGAATATTGAAGTTTAAACGTTTTATGTGTATTGGTATCCACTTTAGAATTATTAGGGATATCTTGTTTTCTGGGCTTTTCTGAATTTGGTGACAGTCATATGTCATGCAGGTAGTAGGCATTGGCAGACTGATGAACAGAGCAACAGAAGCAAGTCATCCATCTTTTGATATCTCCTTTCTCTTCCCTGAGGGGTTCCTCTAGTTAGAAAGTGGCAAGTCCGTGTTCTCAGGTTTTGGCTGCCAGCTACAACTTGGTAGTTTTCATATCTGTTAAAAGAAAGTAACAACCCCCTAGCCTCCACATTTCCTCTTGATACAACTGTAAGCAGGCATTTTATTATTATTATTATTATTATTGTTGTTGTTGTTGTTGTTGTTCATTTCTTAATTTTGATCTAAATTTTTCTTCTTGTGTAAGAAAAATATTTTAATCATTCAGTTCCCATTTTTATAATGGAGTTTCTCATATGAATACCTCATTTTTAAAATACATAGAGCATAATGCATTTTTATACAAAAACAGTATGTTTTGTCATTGTTTAATTGTAGTTGTGTTTATATGTTTTTTTATATCTATACTTTGTATGTATAGTTTTTGCACCATCATATATATATATATTGTACCCCTGCTCCTGCATATGGCTCTATTGTGAATTGGAGTTAATTTAAGTGTACAGTTGAAATTGGGAGTGGTTACATTTCTTCCTATTAAGCCCATGTTTGGAGAAGGTACTGTTTAGTATTAAACTTCAAGCTGTAAATATGTTTGTTTAAGACCCTCAAATCAAAATTCATTGTATATATTGTGGTTTGTACTGGGTAGATTATTTTTGTAATCGTTTCAGATATTATCTCAGTAATGCTAATGCACAGTCAGTAGACAGTTCTGTTGTTCTTGTCACAGATTTTATACAGGATTTGACAGACGTGAAGCTTTTTTTTTTTTTTTTTTAATTTATTCATTCTTTGCATTTTTCTTATCTTTTATTTATAAAAGAAAGTTAATGCACAAGTTACAAACAAAATTTAAAATATGATCTTTCATCACTCTGACACACATTGGCATGTCTGTGCATTGCTCAAAAAATATAATTAATTATTTCTGCAGTAGTAATTATATATAGCATTCAGCCTCCCTGCACTGTACATTTAGTGGCTAAATGCCATATACATTGAATTTTGCAGGTGTAATTAATTATATTGTGGCAGGTTATAAATATGATGTATGAACTCCCCGAGGATGGCACAGATGGCACAGATGTGCCAACATGTAGGAGTGGAGATAAACCAGACCTGAAGCATGTTGAATTAATTGTGTGAAAGAGTCAATGAAATATGCTTTAAATAGAAAATTGGTTCAGAATCTGAAGTTACTAGCTCAAAGTAAGTGTAATTTAATGCCTTGTCCGTGGTGAAGGAAGTGTGAAAGGTATGCAGCATCACAAGGCATAGAACAGTTTGTTGATTTGTCAGGGTACAGTGGGCCATTGATATGCAGCAGACATGAATGTCGCAGTGCTGGGTCTTTCCAAAGAGGTAGGTCATGCACAAAATAAAACAGTTCAGTTTTGACAAAGAGCTGGTCTCAGAATGCCTGATTGGGGGTGTTTTAGATATAGACTGTTACTGTTTAGTGACAGGAAGTAACATGTCTGACATGTGAGACGAACAGGTGGAGACATGACAGTGACTGTAGGAGCTGTTGTCTTAAAGTATGAGAAGCAATGAGTTGGAAAGTCAGCAGATATTGAGGGCTCACTATACCTATGGATATTAAGGAACTTGAATGGCTTACTGCAAAACAGTGTATCCTAGACAAGTAGCTGTACAGGTTTTATTTACTTATGAGAGAGTGGTCTGTGAGTGGAATCAGGAACTGCATTTGGAATTCACAGGGCATGGGTATGGTTCACCACTCCCATTTTTCAATCATATAGCTGTAGGATCTCCAAATTATTTATTTATTATTTTTATCCTTTTTGTCCCCATTTCTTCATTACTTCTGTGTCGTCGTCTGTTAGGTCCGTTGTGATCACGTGCATGAACCGTTCCTCTCCACTGCCGTTAGTGAGCCATTTCAAATGTATCCATGATTTATACTTGAAAGGCCATTTGCTGAACAGGCCCAAGAAAGTTATCTGTAGAACAAAGTATACATAAGCATGAGAATATCAAATACAGCAGTACAGTATGTTTATTAAGGATGTTCAGACCCAGTTTTTAAACTTACCCATCTGAACACATTCTCTATTAACGAGTGAGTAACTGTAAGTTTTAAATGAATTAGATTGTAATTGTAATGATATGCTAAGCTAGACAGTGCTGGTTGTTTGGTGTTGTATGTGGCTGTTGCCCTAATTCTGTGTCCGTCGGTACAAGCATATGTCCATCAGAATGTCTCAAATGTGTGTGCAACCTGCAGAACATGATTTCTAATGAAGCTTAAACTTTCCTGGGTTTAATAAGGAAGCAGCAACTTGCCATAAAGGTTCTTGTGGTGGGGACCGCTATAGTTGACTTACGTGATGCGACAGATGGATACCAGGTACAAGAACAAGGTGTATGGCAGTAGAGGAAAGAGAGGACTGTGACCAAGGTCATGAGTGAACCATCGTTCTTTCTTCCATGTACCCAGACAGCTATTATTGCTATGTAGAGTACTCTTCTGCCCTGTAAAGGAGGCAACAAGTAACTCCAAAATCTGTTCCCGGGATACATCGAGTTTTTGGTAATGCTGGATGCGTGCATTTAACTTTCATATGAGCAGCAGTGTTTGTGTTGTCAGCATATGTTTCTTAACTTTATTAGCCGTATCCTGCTGTTGCAGGTCATGTGGGATGCACAGTAAATAAGAGAGACTTCCTAATGCTTCTCCAATAAAATACTGAAGAAGGTAGCAGACAGCCAGACAGAACGTAACTGTTCCTATAAAGAAATGTGTGAATGGTTTAAAGCAAAAAGCATGTGATGTGAAATGTCTTCCGTAGATCACCCTCATTGTTACGTTGCCAGAACTTATGCCAAGTAACAGTTGCATCCATGATTTAGTGTGTGTGTGTGTAGTTTCTGTTGTTCATAGCAGCTGTTTTGCATGCATGCTTCTACACACCTGATGTGTTCATGTTTCTGACAGCTGGTTCATTTCCTTGAAACTTAGATCATTAAAATTTTTCAAATAACATATCAAGAGAAGCTACTTCAAGTTTCAGCATCTCAGTACTATACGAGTCAATACAATTCATGTTGGCTAAAATTCATACTACGGAACTTTATTCTCGCATATGTTAACAGTTTTAACATTGCTGTTTAAAATTAAAGTGTTATAAATCTGCTGGTAATTTGACAGTCACAGAGCATCAAGCTTGAGAGTTGCTAAATTGTGTTTTTGGAAACTAAGAGGAGTCATTTCAATTCATGCATTTTTAGATTGCAGCTTGGTAGTAGCAAGTATTCCTTAACTATAGTCTGTTCAATTTCTTCATGAATTTGAATTTCATTTGTTACTGCCATTGACAAGATTTGAACATTCCCACATTTTGTAAGACTTTTAGCCAAGGAGAACAGATTGTAACTGTTGCTCAGTAACATGTTAGTTCTGAGTAAATTGTGTGTGGCAAACAGAAGTGACAGGAAGTTGCAATCTATACAGTGCTTGCTGCTAACCCTGTATTTTTGCTTCTTTTCAAGAAACAGCAATGCACATACCATTTCTTGCACAGTTTTAAATAATTGTGTTATCTGACTGAGAGTAAAGTTTAATTCACTGATAATGCGTCATATTTTAAAACGTAAAAATTCTAACAGCATTAAGACATTTGAGTACAAGGGTGAAAAAGAGTGCTGTTGTGTGGGACAAAATTCAATGCATGCAATTACACCAATGATGGTACGCAGCAGTTTTGCACTCCAGTTGTCATGAACATGTCGCAATTAATTTAAAAAGTTAAGTTTTCTATTATTACAGTCCCTTCTTTACATGTGTTATCTGTATGACTTTCTCCTGCTTTCTGGTGATAAGAAGTGCACATGTGACTTTGTTTTTAATGTATTTGCTTCTAGACCAGTTGACCAAGATCCTTTCTAGCATCTGATGGTTCATCTGTGTTATTATTTATAGTATTCGTGTTTTCTGTCTTTCAATTAACAACAGCATAGACTGTAAGCTGGTTTGTTCCATGCAATCCAGTCCTCCCTGGTTGTTTTGTACCTTCCTGATGGCATATTCTAAAGCAAAGGTGCAAAGCAGTGACAATGAAGCTGTTCTTTGTTTCCATTCATTCTGTGTGGAAGATGTGTTTTACAATTTTTATTCCTGTCTGGACTTACCGTAGGTCTCATTGAAACCCATTGTAATTCACCTAACTATTTTCATTGTTGAACCACATTCAGTGACAGTACAATACCAATCCTCCCTCTTAGCAGGATTACAGGATCTGTTGGGAGGTCTGTAAATGCTTTGGGTTACATATCCTCCTCACATTTTTCTGCACTATCTAATCATCCGTGATAATTTTGTCTTTATGTACAGTTAATGTCAAGAGAGGAACACTAGCTAATATTCTGTATGTAATGGATACTAGGGATATTCCATCCATTTCTATGGCAGTTCTTCATTCTTCATTGCAGAATTAATCAGTATTTGGTTCTCAGAACAAGTTTTTACTTTCAGCTTGTATCAGAGGTGCTGGAATTTGGTGAATAACAGCAGTGATATTGAGAAGGAAAAGTTAAAAGTCTGGATTGTATTTATTTAGACTTCACCTCTTCTATTTAAATTATTCATAAGGTCAGGAATCTAGTTACACATATTTTTGAAACTAATATAATGAGCCTCTCTCAGAACAAGAAGATGTGTGCAGTCTGTGTGAGGAGTATCGACCCACATTCACCACATCGCAGCTGGTATAGACTGGTGAACAGTTTATACCAGCTGCGATGTGTTAACTTTGTAACGCTGGAATATAGATCAAATTAGTTGTCAGTATTGTGTAACTAATAGAATCCACAGAGCAGAGTCCTCCTCCAAAAGCTAGCAGGTCTTGTGCTAGTCAAGAAATTACTTGCATTTTGTCCAAAGCAAAAGTTCATTCCTGTGTTCACAGCAGCCAGGAGTTTGTCTTTTTTTGTATCAGACAGATCAGTCCATGCTCACCTGGCCTATTTATGATTCATTTTAATATTATCCCCCTCTCTGTACCTAGGCCTTTCAAGTGGTTTCTTTGCTTTAAGTCCCCACCAAACCCTGTCTGCATATCTCTCCTCTCGATATTGGCCACGTTCCCCACGCAGCTCACCCTTCTTGTTTTGATCACTGTAGTATTGTTGGCTGAGGAGTTTAAATCATGAAGCTTCTCCTTGTGCAGCTTTCTCCAGTCTCCTGTGACTTCCTCTCTTTTAGGCCCAAATGATTTCCTATCGCCCTATTTTGGAGCACACTCAGTCTCTGCTCTGCCATTAATATGAGAGCAAGTTTGACACCCGTATGAAACGTCACACAAAATTACAGTTCTCTGATTTTTTAATAATCATATTATTAGCAACGAGGAACACAAAACATTTGGACCAAAAGGTAGCAGGCATGAACTGAATTTAATCTGCTGTTAATTTCCTTATGCTCACAGTTTTTATTTGCTAGTTTTTTCCAGAATATTATAACTTCACCACATTTTGAAAGGATTTGTTACCCATAATTGTCTTCATTGTTGCTAGCACTCTGTTCACTGAACATGAACTTTTATCTAGTTTTCTCAACATATACTTCAGCGTCCTGACTGTTGTCTAATGGACTGTCTTGTGTTTTTCTTTCTAGTATCCATGTTTTCACCCAATAAATTTAACATCCTCATTGTAAACCAGTGGCTGATGTGTCCTCTTCAATTTCTGTCTTCCCTGGTTTACATTGACCTTGCTAATGTTGTGTTCTAAAGCAAAATTAAAAAACATTGGTGATAAAACATGGTAATAATGTGTACTTTAAGACCGCTGGTTTGTTAATATGTTCAAAAGGAAGATAGCACATATACTCTTTTCCTCGTGTTTAAATTTGTTGAGAAGGGCTGTCATTTTCTAGACCATGCAAAAGTGTGGTTGTTGGTGTAATGACGGTGACTGATCAAAGTGTGGGATGATAAACATGTCTGAGTACCACTGTATTGACCACAGATCCCACATGGGCTCTGGGATCAAACCTGGGCTTGAGTGGTGAGAAGCTGGTGGTAACTGTCTGTGTCATTCCGATTTCGTACATGCGGCCAAAAGAAATTAGTAATTTTGTGTAAGTTCTGCACAGGTAATTGCAAAGATTTGACCAAAAAAAATCCCTGTAATGTTTTTACTAAACTTTACTGAAGCTAGGCTGCACTGTAAAGGAAAAGTTGAATAGTCTGATACCATTTTACTTAAAGGGAGCTCTTCTATGGCAATTCTGTGTCACTGGTAACAGTAAATCTTAATTCTTCATGTAAAGTGCCTGTTATTTTTCTTCAGTTGTGACCAAATTTCGATTCTCACGACAGGCTTGAAGTGAAATGAAAGTCTTCAGCCAAATTTCGAGTGGAAGCCTTGCTGATACATGTGGATAACTGTGACAGCTGTAATAGGAGCTTCTTGCAAGTGTGTGAATGTGCCTGAGAGTGCAAGACTCTGTTGGAATTTGACCTTAATGATTATTTACAGGATGCTTCATATAATGATACATTTGTAAATTGTAACAAATTGTGCCCCCACATGTAATCGTTGTTGACACTGAAGCATGTGGCCTTAAATTAATTGTAACAAATTACTGTTTTAATAAACTGCTAAGAGGAACTGTTACAAACAAATCTAGCAATAAGTGGTGAAGTAATGTCAAACATTATTACTGTTTATTGATGCAGCTTGTGTATAAAACAAGTTTTTGTTAAGCGCAAGCTGTTGTCTTCACCATGATAAACATTTGATATTTTAGGCACTCATAATGGTGAATATGAAGATCATGGGCTTTTGGGATTTGGTGTTGTTTGTTATTGAGATGCTTGCTGCTTCCATCTTCAGGGTAGAAGAATAAACCATGTAGGAAAAGGAAGATACCAGTACAGGAAGTGGGACTGAGCAGTCACTGAACACTCCCTGAGGACCAAACATGGAATTACTTCACATTCCATTACACACAGTAGAAGCCCTGGCAGACACCGACACTTTTCACCCTCAAATCATCATGGAAACCGTTTAAATAATCATACATCCCATAAACTTCAACCGTGAGGATGTATGCAAACTGAGTCATATTTCCTCCAAACCTTCTTCTCAAAGACATTGCTCCTTCCCACTGTGCTCACACATCGCCCCCCCCCCCCCCCCCCCCCCCCCCCCCCCCCCCCACCCCCCCACTTCATTGTTTTCAAAATTCACAAAAATCAGATGGATGATTAAATGGTAATTGCGTGAGATCATAGAATAGAGAAAATGGAAAAAAA
>Ga0123355_10010176_pt1 | contig 14380 bp, 6 predicted proteins | sample TergutEmb28metaG_3_FD_89872 | JGI IMG/M metagenome (GOLD analysis project Ga0123355, IMG submission 89872) | Embiratermes neotenicus P1 segment gut microbial communities from Petit-Saut dam, French Guiana - Emb289 P1 | ecosystem: Host-associated > Arthropoda: Insects > Digestive system > Gut ...
AAATCAAAGATTTCTTCCACTGTCACAGTGCGCTCCGGCTCATCTCTCAATGCGCGAAACTCGGCGTCCAGCGTCAGGAAATCTGCTACATCACTTGTAACAGAGTCCCCATTTTCATGCGGTCCCTCTTCTTTATACTCCTCATTTTGCGAGCAGGCGGCCAGTATGCCGACAAGCAATACGATCAACGCGATACCTACAATCAACTTTTTCATATTTAGTCCTCTTTCTTTACGCTACTGTTTTTTTGTGTACGCTATCATACGGTGAGCATATATGGCACTGCAACTTTTTAATGCCTTCACAAGTAACACATGTGAAGGCATTAAAAAGTTGCATGCAGTTGAAAAAATTTCTTACATTTATCTGCCGTCAGTCATAAAGATAACCCCGAGCCAGTGGAATCCAAAAAGCTCATTTGTGTTTAGCAAGTTCATGACCTCCATTGCGATTTCATTAAAAGCATCGTCATCTAAATCAAAATCTGTACGCAGTGTTACGCTGCCGGCCTCCCGAATTGAGCCAGCCAGCGCAACTGCAATATCATCCCTGCCAAAGAAACGGTCTGTAATGCGAAAATATTCACTGCTGGCACTGTCAGACTTGTGGTAGCCTAAGACGCTATTTAGTAGAAAGGCACTGTCTTCGACTAAAACACTGCCGACTGCATCGTCAGGCAAATGCAAGAATGCATTAAAGAGAAATTCGTTGGCGTTGTTTGTGACATCAATGGTGTGCCACTGTCCGTCAATATAAACACGATTCCAGGCGTGGGGCAAAACCCCTTCCAAATAGCCCGTCACAACGATCGATTCCAGACCCGCCTCATCCGCTAAGAGCCGAAATGCGGCGGCATACCCTGCGCAGACACCGATTCGGTTAATCAGAATGCCATAGGCGGTAAAGGAGTCGTTGAAGATGGCATCTACTTGCTGGAAGTTATTTTGTTCCGCGTTTTCCAGCGCGCCCCAATCGTATTCTGTTGTATCAATTAAAAATTGGTTGATTGCCACGCTCTTTTCCAGATCGGTCATCCCCCCGGTGATAATCTCGGCGATGATCGACGGCACAATTTGGCGGATGGCATCTTGCTGCCGAAGGATGGCATCTGTGGATTCCTTATATCTCACAACCAATATATTACTGCCCGGTGCCCTGCTGACACCTTCTACGTGGAGAATCAGGGGATTTTGATACATTGCCTCAAAAAAGGCATCTTCCAAAGTCGCAAAGTTAGCGCTCTCCGGAAATTCCGTCAAGTCAATAAACTCATTGGCCGCCATCATATTATGGGCCAAAAATGCACTTAAGGCAGAATTTGCAACGATGCGATCTTCTGTTATATGTATAACCGTTTCAGAAATGTCTGTCGCAGATGGGGTGCCTTCAGCCACAGGTTGCTGACGGTCGATAGAGCCGACTGATGTGGTGCCGCCGCCGCGAGAAGCGGTATCTTCCATGCGCTCACGCACAGTTTCTAGCTGCGCTCTAAACGAATCAGAGTCGGCATTCATTACCGTCATTTCACCTGCAAAGGCAGTGCCTTCAATTACATAAGGAATGCGCGCAAGCCAACTGAACTCGAAGAATATGGCATCGAAATCATAGATGATTCTGCGGTAGACTGTGGCACCATTTGCCATGGTGATTGCTCGATGCGTCGGGAGCAAGCCGATACTTGGAACTTGGTCAGGAAATCCGCCAATTTCCTCAGCCTCTTGCCGTATTGTGTTCCATGCTGGATTAGATGGAAGTCGTGCTGCAATATTTTCCCCACAATGGATGGTGCCTGCAGTGGAATGTGTTTCGCCGTTTACCGCAATAACAGCAAAATTTCTAAATCTGCTTTCCCAAACATTCTCTGCCCAGAGAGGATTGAGCAACGCATCTTCCGACGTTCCAGTTCCTCCTAAGAACCAGTTCATAGAATAGTTGCTTTGTTTCGGATGTACCCAATGGGTCTCTGTCACCTTCGCAATCGGTTGCATAGACGAATGGAACATGAGATTCGGCTCGATGTTTACAATAAGATAGTAGTCAGCGCCTTCAATCTCATCCCAACGAAACCCGCCAAACCCATCCTCAGTTACGAAAAACTCTGACTGTGGCGCCTCCAAACTGTTCTCGACTGTAAAAATCGTCACCAGAGGTCTCTCCAATATTTCAGCAGTTTGGGGATCCACATGCAAAGCCAGATAAAAATGGCTCATAAAGCCCCATGTTTCACCAATTGTTGCACTGTGGAGAAACCCGTCGCTGTCATTGCAAAGAATGATCGTTTGCTCTGTAACGATATCTCTAAAAGAGTTCCGAATGAGCCCCGCACCGAAGTAAGGGGAGGGGCTGATGTATAGTCGGTTATGTCCATAAGGAACAGTGGAATCCATTTCGTGGGTTACGATTTCCCACCGATCAAACATAGGGTAGTTCAACCCTGGGTCGGCGTAAACAGCAAATATATCATAGGGCCACAATTCGGTATCGAACATAATGTCAAACTCTAGGTCTACATAGAACGTATGATCTCTCGGCAGATTCCACAGGCTCTCCTGATACTCTACGATCTCGCTATCGGCAAATTCCTCCCGCAGGGCGGAGGCCAGCGTTCTAACGGAAATGCCATCCCCCTCCAGCTGTCCCATCACGGTCTCTGCCGATTCAGTATCTCCGTCAGGGTCTGGCGAAGACCCGGTACATGCGGCCAGGCTAAGTAGCATCATACAGGCAAGCAGCAAGGCTAAGATACGAGTTGATTTGGTTTTCATAGAATTTCATCCTTTATGAGAAAAATATTCGATTAAAAAATAAAGCCGTGTAATAAACGTATAAACTCCTCTTGTGCAACCCCTGCGGCGGTGAGCAAAAATAGATATCCCTCTTTTTCGTAGACACCATAATAGATCCCCTCTGCCTCCAGGAATCCAAGTCCAACCGTGACAGTTGCAATTTGAGAGCCGCCTATTGCGACCGGAAGGGCGAGCAGGGAGGCATCATTTGTAAAAATAACGGTGAGTACGCCGCCGCCGTCCTGCCTATAGGAGACCCGGCCTAAAATAGCCTCCGGCTCACCCATGGGGTCTGTAAAAAAGGCTGTAATTTCTCCTGCCGGTTCGGATAGCCCAGGCGGGAGGTTAGCAGGAAGTACGCCTTGGTATTCCTCTAATGGCAAGTTTCGGCGGAGGGGAAACGCTGGCGCCAATCGAATTGGGGGTTCTAGCTCATCTGGGGTGAGGGTGCTGAAATAGAGGTCTCCGTCCCTTATTATGACAATTTCTGTGTGCTCGCCCGGAGTTAGATCTGTCACAATCAGATCGCCTTCTGTTCCCATCCAAATACTGAGCCCAATAACCAAGGCTAAAATAGCGGCAAGCGCACGAAACCTGCGGCGCCGCATACGAATGACTTTGTGCTTTTCTGACTGGGCAAGCAATGCCTGCCGTGTTTTTTCTTTGAGGGCGGGAGGTGTCGTAATTTGCTCGATCGCTTCCTGATATTTATTTGGTTTCAACAAGGTCTTCCTCCTCTCTCCAAACGGATCGCAACTCAAGACGAGCACGACGCAATCGGGATTTAACCGTGTTTTCATTTATATTAAGAAGTGCGGCGATTTCATTGCCCAAATAGCCTTCGTAGTAAAACAAGTGAATCACTTCCTGATGCTCCGGTGATAAAGAGCGTACAGCATCCAGAAGCGCAATGTGTTCATAATTTAAGTCATTTTGACCAGAATATTCCCCCAGACCCACCGTCTTTTTCTGCCAGGCGCTCTGGTGATGGCTATTGCAGCAATTGATGGTGCAGCGAATGAGCCACGCTTTGGCGTGTTCATAACTTCTTAGTTTGTTGAGATGCTTAACCAAACGCAGAAATACATCCTGAAAAACATCTTCTGCATCGGATGGTTGGCTTGTGCGCACGAAAGCAATCCGATAAACCATGTCAGAAAACATCTCGAATAGCTCTGTCGCATCAGGCTTAAAACACGGATCCACCTGCTCTATATTCAATAAAAGCGTAATGAAAACATGATCCATCTTCGCAATCGGGTGTTACCTACAACACCGTTTATCTCCTTAAAAAGTTGCATATGATTTAATTTTTGTCCAAAATAAAAACACTTTAGGTTGTGGTTTGTCAAAATTGCTAGATTTTTTTAATATTATCATACCACAACACGCCTTTATTTACAAGGACACGCCTCTGCGGGAGTGGCCAAATGCGCACCTAGATAAAATCCAGGAAGGAAAAGGGAAGTTCCCGAGAGTATCGGTTGCGCCTAAAGTTCATTTTGGCAACGCCAACTTGATTGTAAGCATCAGCAAACATGGCAAGCACTGCCTGCAACGTCTCAAGTTTTCGAGGAAAACACCTGCTCCGACGTGCAAGTAGGGCGATGCCTAGGAAGAAAAAACAGAGTGATTACGGCACAGGGATTCCTCTCCATGAGATGGAAGCATTAGCCGAGCTACTGTATCCCGATATAGGTGCTTTCTTTGAGCGGCCAGAGGTACAAGCGGAATTTGAAGAATGGCTAAAAACACAAGAGGACAATGACAATGAGGGGAGCCTTAACGGCTCCCCCCTCGCTTATATCTGCTCTAAATGCAATACAAATCCGAACGTTTCCCCAATCAGAAAGGTGTTCGGATTTGCACCGTTTGGAGCGGGTGGCGGGAATCGAACCCGCGCTGCCAGCTTGGAAGGCTGGAATTCTACCATTGAACTACACCCGCTTGTAATCACGCAACCCGGAGCGCATTGTGCTACTACGCTCCAAGTCAGCCAAGAAATCATAGCACTATATGGCGTGATTGTCAATATCTTTTCACTGGATCATCTGCTGAAATTCTGTCTCGGCGAGGATTTGGACGCCTAACGCTTCGGCTTTTTGGAGTTTGCTCCCGGCTTTTTCCCCGGCTAAGACGTAGGACGTGTTCTTGGACACGGAGGAGGCAACTTTGCCCCCCATGGCCTCGATGATCTCCGCGGCCTGGTCCCGGGTGTAGTGGGCTAAACTGCCGGTGAGGACGAAGGTCTGGCCGGTGAAACGGGCGTCGGATTGCTTCGCCTGGCTGATGGTATTGACGCCCGCCTGCTCCAGCCGATCCAGCAACTGCCGGGCGTGGGGATTGGCCAGCCAGTCGAGCAGATACGACGCCGTGACCTCGCCGATGTCGCCTAAATTGACGAGTGTTTCCAGATCAGCGGCCTTTAGAGCCTCCAAAGAGCCGAAATAGGCGGCGATCTGCTTGGCGGTTCGTTGACCCATCTGGCGGATGCCTAAGGCGAACAAGAGCCGGGAGAGATCCCGGGATTTGCTCTGTTCAATGGCGGCTATGAGGTTGGCGGCGCTCTTCTCCCCCATGCGGGGGAGGGGCTCCATCTGGGCGGCGTCCAGATAGTAGAGATCGGCGGCGGAGCGGATCAGATGGGATTCCACCAGCAATTGGACGATAGACGACCCCAGGCCCTCAATATCCATGGCGTCCCGGGAGGCAAAGTGTGCGATATTGCGCAAAAGTTGGGCCGGACAGTCGGCGGCAGTACAGCGGATGGCGGCGCCGTCCATGTCCCGGGTGACGGGAGAGCCGCAGGCGGGGCAGATCGTCGGCAGGGGATAGGGGATCGTATCTGCCGGGCGCTTGTCTTTAATTACAGCGACGACTTCCGGGATAATCTCTCCCGCCTTTTGGACGAGGACGGTGTCGCCGATGCGGATGTCTTTTTCGTCAATATAGTCCTGGTTGTGGAGGCTGGCATTGGTCACGGTAGTACCCATGAGGAGGACGGGCTCCAGGACGGCCTTGGGGGTCAATACCCCGGTACGGCCCACTTGGACGACGATGTCCTTGACCACGGTGGGCTTCTGCTCCGGCGGATACTTATACGCCACGGCCCAGCGGGGGGCCTTAGACGTACTGCCCAGTTCCTGCCGGTCGTGGAGGTCGTTGAGCTTGATCACAGCGCCGTCAATATCATAGGGGAATTGATTCCGCCCGGTGTGGATGGCCTCAATTTCTGTCCAACAGTCTGATATAGCAGTGCAGATACGATATCGGTTGGCGGGGAACCCCAACTGTTGCAAGTAATCCAACGTCTCGCTGTGGCGGACGAAAGATTTGCCCTCTATGGCCTGAATATTGAAAGCTATCAGATCCAGCCGGCGGCTGGCGGCGATTTTGGGGTCCAACTGGCGCATGGATCCGGCGGCGGCGTTGCGGGGATTGGCGAACAGGGGTTCGCCGTTCTCTTCCCGCTGCTCGTTGAGCTTGCGGAATACCTGCTTGGACATGTAGACCTCTCCCCGGACGACCAAAAGGGGCGGGGTATCTGACAAAGATAAAGGGAGGGTACGGATGGTTTTGAGATTTTCCGTCACATCCTCGCCTACGGAGCCGTCTCCCCGGGTGGCGCCCCGGACGAACAGGCCGTTTTCGTAATAGAGGGCCACGGAGAGGCCGTCGATCTTCGGTTCCACCACGTATTCCGGGCGCTCAATCACTTTGGATACCCGGAGGCCGAATTCCTCCAATTCCTCTAAGGAAAAGGCGTCGTTCAGGCTCTCCAGCGGCACCTGATGGGTGACTTGCCGGAAAGAGTCCAGGGGCGCGCCGCCCACCCGTTGGGTGGGGGAGTCGGGGGTAGCCAAATTCGGGTGCCGGGACTCCAAGTCAAGCAGTTCCCGCATGAGCTGATCGTAGTCGTGGTCGGAGATGGTGGGGGCGTCCAGCACGTGATAGCTGTAGTTGTGCCGATTGATGGTTTCTCTGAGGGCGTTGATCTTTTGTATCGTATCCATAGTTTACTCCCAGTTGGCGATATGAAAGTGTCCGTAGGTGCTGGGCACATCCCCCACGATGACGGTCTCCGCCACCAAGACCTGGGTGGTGATGGACTCCTGGGTGGCGTTGCCCGGCACGAGGATGTTGACGGTGATGGTCAAATCCAGCATGATCTGATGCTTGGTCTGGTTGATACCCGCCGTGGAAAAAGCGTTGGAGAAATTGGCGGAGGGGTTGCCCAGAGACACCACCCGAAACCCGATCCCCGGCCCGCGGCCGGACAGGAGGCTGCCGCCGATAATATTGCCCAAGGGAATACTGAGATCCGATGCGCCCAATTCACTGACCCGATGGATCACCTCGTTGGTGATGGTGGCTTGGAGCGTATTGATCCGGGCCATGTCTGTGGTCAGGGCGGTGATCTGTCCGGCGGCGTCCTTTTCCAGGGAGATCAGCTGACTGTAGGAGAGACTCCCGTCCAACAGCCGCTCATTAATGGCGTCGTTGACGGCGCCGGTCACCAGTTCATAGGCCACATTGACGGCCATCTCCGTCATCACGGGGATTAGATTTCTGCTGAAACTCAATAGGAATAGTAAGCCGACAAATCCGATAATCAGCAGGGCGATCCCCTGCTTTTGTTGGCGGCCGAGATTCCCCAGTGTACGCCGCAACAGGACGGAGCGGCTGATTCTGTGCCGTCTGCTCATGAGACCACCCCCTCTGTGGTACTATACGTGGAGAGGGCTTGGTCTTATACTAGCCTTTGAGCATGCGACGGACGGCAGGGGAGAGGTCGGGCTTGTGTCATTATTATAGCATACCCTCAAATTAAAATCTACTCTGCAAAACGGGATTAAGATCTTGGAAAACGCGTATTTTAGATTTGAATACAACTTAAAAACAAGCAAGAGTGCACTCAATTTTACGAACAATACGAGGAAAACAATAAAATGAGTATGCTAAAAATATACGATAAAACTTTGAAAAGCGTACTCAAATTACATGCCATAATCAGGCGAAATGGTAGGATAAAAATTAATTTGCGACGTGCTGAAATATTAAATAATTGCCATGCGCACGGCATGAGAGCTTTACTACATCATTAAATTAATACGCCAGAGGAAATCTATGATTCAATAATTTTGTAAAAAAATGAAAAGATAGTTGACTACGTAGGTGTGGTTATGGTATTATCAATTTTGAGAATCCGTTAACATGGATTTAATATTATATAAATATCCACGACGTATTAAAGCAGGAGGAAAAACATGAACATCAAGACCAAAAAGGTACTGAAAAGGACACTGGCCTTCGCACTAGCGTTGCTAATGGTATTGACCATTGCACCGACGAGTGCGTTTGCGGTTCCGGAGGCGGAGAACTACTATACGCCTTACGAGCAACCGGCGCAAGAGGCTACGGTTGCGGAAGCAGCAGCGCAACAGGGCATTGTCCCGGCGAACGTTTCAGAAATTGCGAACTGGACACAATTACAAAATTTCCTCGCGGGGCAAGGATTGCCTAACGGCCACTTCTTACTCACAGCGAACATTGATGTGCCGTTTGGCCAAGCTACCCAAGGACGTCCCGGCGTGTTTACGGGTACATTCGACGGCGGCGGACACGCAATCACCGGTCTAAACTTCATCTCTCAGGGCGCGAGTGTGGGTCTGTTTCAAGAACTCGGCCCGGGTGCTGTAGTTGAAAACCTGACGCTGGCAAACTCAGTTTTTTCGGCATCAACCGGCAGATGGAGTGGCGTGACGGGTGCAGCGGGCGCAAGCGGCTTTGGCTTTATTGCCGGTAGTATTACACCGGGTGCAGCTGTCACGACAATTCGTAATGTAACGATTACAAACGCCACATCTACTGTTACCGGTACTGTAGCTCAGCTTGAGCACACAAGAGTAGGTGGCGTAGTTGGTATGGTATTGGTTGGCGGCAACCTCGTAATCGAAAACGTAACGACGCACGCGATAGTGAACGGCGGTCAGCATGTCGGTGGTGTACTCGGTCACACTGCGGGGACGGGCAGCGTAGTTATTCGCGACACTGTAGTCGGTCCGGAATCACCGCGCATAGAGATCAGAAGCAACCGTGCGGGCGACGTCGGCGGTTTCGTCGGTTTGGTTGCCACGCAGACACGTCTGGAGAATGTTACGAACAACGCAAACGTTACAGCCGCTGTGGGCGCTGTAAACCTTGGCGGCCTGGTTGGCCGTGCCACGGGCCCACTTGACATCCGCAATGGAGCGAACCACGGTACCATCCACCATGTACCGGCCGCCATCCAGAGAAGCGGCGGATTGGTCGGCTGGTCTACCCATAGACTTGAAATCAACGGCGGGTTCAACTCAGGTGACTTGACGAGTGCGGGTACGAACCGTGACGCGGCGAACCGTATGGGCGGCATTGTCGGCCGTGCGGATCACGCAGCGGCCGCGGCGAACCGCCGGATTATTATACATAATGTAGAGAATGTCGGTAACATTATTCGCCCGGTTCACACGGCGGGCGGTATTGTCGGCCACATTGCCGGCGGAACAGCCTCCGACATTACGCAGGTTACAAACGCAATTAACCGCGGCGCGGTACCGACGAGACAAAACGGCGGCGGTATCGTCGGCTGGGTTGGAACACCGGGCACCTTGATCGGTGGCTTGCGCGCAGGCGCGTGGATTCCGGGCGCCACTGTGCCGCTCAACGCCGCACAGGCCGCGGAACAGACACGGGGTTCTTTAAACTATGGGGCCGTCACCCTCAGCCTGGACGGACAGGGCACAACCGCAGGGCGCCGGAATGCCAGCCTTGGCGGCATCGTCGGTAACAACGTAGGCGCAAGCACCAACGTTCATCAGGCGGGTAACTACGGCCGGATTCTCGGACAGCACCGGACCACTGGAACCGGCGCTGGAAGCCGCGGCGGCACGGGCGGCATCATTGGCCGTCAAGCCGGTGCAGGCGCGTTGATTCAGCAAGTATTTAACATGGGACACATCTCCTCCAATACCGGCACCCGGACAGATAGCTCCCGCATGGTGGGCGGCATCATCGGCCACCAACGCGCCGGCGGAACTTTGGAAGAGTTCTACAGCGTAGGTCCCGTTACATCCACCGGCGGAAATCGCCGGGCAAGTGGTATTATCGGTATGCGCACCAGCGGCACAATGGCAGTTCGCAACGGATATGTGGCGACACGTATCGGTGCCAATGACCTTATGTTGGGCACCAGCGGCACTACCGCTGCAAACCCGGCGGTAGCCGGCCTGTCCTTTACCCAGGTTTACATTGTGAACACCATTGGTCCGCCCACGGGTGCTGGCGGTGTTCCGGGCGGAACAGACGCCAACAGAAACATACTGCAAAACCATAGGGGCGGCATCATAATCGGATCTGACATACTGGCAATGGGCGTTCTGCCCGGTGTCAGCGGCGGACCGTGGAGAAGCGGCATTCTTGAAATTGACGGGACGGCTACTGATTTTGTAGAAGGTCAGAGTACACTCCCCTACTTTGCATGGCAGACTGCCCACACGGCCCACGGCCTGCAAGAGCGGTTCTTCTATCAAATTACTCCATCAGACGGACATCTATTTGCCCCGACGCCTGCAACGGGCAGTACAAGCATCAGTTTCACCGGCGTCAGATACCCGGAAGAGACAAGAATGTTTGACCCGCGCAACCATATGCCGGGTGCCAGTGATGCAGGCAGCGTAGGCCGCCCGCTGGTACCGGGCCCTGCCGGCACGGTAAGCGTTGCACATCACAACGTGATGGGTACAGCTACGCCTGTAAACGGTAGACTTACCTGGGGTCTGATTAGCCCCGACGGTGTCATCGGCTTTGGTGCGGCGGCGGATTCAGATGTCTTTTGGGCGCGGGCGGTAGATGCCGACTGCCCGGAGAGAACCGCCATCGCCCACGCGCAGTTTACTGCGCAACCGGGCATGAACCCTGAGAACACAGCCGGGATATTTGTTGTGCGTATCGGCTATGTCGTGCCGGGGAATTGGTTCAGTGCAACGGCGTTGGGATACCATCCGACCGGCCAAATTACCATCACAGAAAATGATATCGGTATAGGCACCATGGAAGTTGAAATGAGACGTGCGCCGATCAACAGGGCGATCAACGTCTTTGTCCGCGACGGCTCTGCTGAAGTGGCGGAAGGTGCGTCGCAACCGAACTTGTTCCACGGGACAGGTGCGGGCAGCGTCGGTGCACCACAGGCGAACAGTACACGCTTTGAGCATATTGAGCGCCTGGTGCCGACAACGGGAACAGAGCCCGGCCCCGCTCCTTGGACGCCAGAGTGGGCACCGCAGTACACCTATAGAACTTTGGAAGGCGGCATAATCGGTGCCGGAGAAAGAGCGGTTGTAGGTGCACAGGGAATTGACGCCAGACTTGCACAGATTCCGGCAGGCGAGACCATGGTCGGTCAAAGAATGCGTGCGGGCTCCGCCGGATTCGATTGGGAAGACTTTGCGTTCAGCATCTCCATGTTGGATGAAATCACAACAGGCACCGGGCCACTGGTCATGACCATTGATCTGGAAGACATTAGACTCACATCTCCCGTCCCCGTGCGCGTCGTAGAGCACACCGTGGATCCGGAGACCGGCGATGATATCTTCACCAACATCCCGGGCGCAACGCTGACGGCGGAAGTGGCGGCAGACAGAATCCCGCCGCTGGGAGCCCTTGGCGTGACGGGCAACAACCCGTTCCAACTGTCCAATGCGACCATGTACACCGTCCTCACGGCGGGCGCGACAGGTTTCATCACGCGGGTTGTATATGCCGGCGACTACTATGAGCCGTTCCAGCCGGCGGATGATGGAGAACCGGCGGTGCCGGCCAGCATCATGATCGTGCTGGAACCGGAGATCGTCTTTGATGTCCTCGTTGTAGAGGAAGTTGTAATAAACGGCGTACCGACACAGCGGCCCATTGGCGGCGCATCCCTGCACTTAGATGATGTGGCGTTGCCGGGTTCCGGTAATGCGGATAATGCCGGACTGTTCTTAGATGTGACAACAGCTACGGGCGATGTTATAGTGGCCTCTGCGCCTGGGTTCTACTTCACAGAGAATTCTCACGTGGTAGCCCGGGAAGATCACGGCAGATCTATAGCGACAGACGATCCTGTCGTAATCGCTCTGGTGAGAGAGACCCCGCCTCCGGGGACAATCCGCGGCTTTGTCTGGGATGCTTACACGGGCATAGATACCATTCCGGGTGCCACGGTTGTATTACTGCGGCAAACAGCGGCCGGATGGGAACTGGCAGATAATGAAACGACGAATGCGTTTGGGTTCTATACATTTACGAACGTAGCCACTCCGGGTACGTACCGTGTAATGGCCAGCCATGCGGACTTTGTGACCAACACAGCGGAGATTGATCCAATCGTACTGGGTCTGTCCGAAGGTGTTCTGGCGGACGTATATCTGCAACGGCGCGGGCCGGATCCGGAGAACTATATCCTCCTCGTTGATGTAATCAGCGGCGACACAAATCAACCCATTGCAGCCGGGGATGCGACGGTGACCTTTAACGGCACCGCCATGACCCATGACGGCGAGACGTGGAGATTAACCTTGCCCGCGGCGACATCAGGCGACGTGCGCGTCGAAGCGGAAGGCTATCGCCTCGGCGTGGCAACTGTGACGGCGGCAAGCTTTGCGCATAATTTCCGCTTTGTGAGAGTTATTTTGATCCCGCTGCCGGATCTGCCGCCCGAACACGGCGGAATCCACGGATTCGTGACAAATTCCGAGACCCATGCGGCAATTCCCGGCGCCAGCGTAGTGATTACGAACGCTGTCACCGGCGCAGTCGTGTTCAACGGAGTGACAGATGCATACGGCAGATACGAAAGACAGCCGCTCCCGGTGGGCAACTATAACGTGACCGTGTCGCACCCCAATTTTGCGCCCCAGTCCCGCCAGGTTGCAGTAACCGATGGCGTAATGACCAGAGCGGACTTTGCGCTGGTGCCGGATCCCGGTACGTATGAGTACACCTTACAAGTAATTGTAACGGTAGATCCGGTAGCTCCGATTCCGGCGGGGACAGAGGTATTGCTCGTTGGCGGCGCCGCCCTGACACGGGTAGGGACCGGCAATGTGTGGATTATGCACACAGATAATCCGCTGGCGGCCACCCAAAGAGTAACTGTAAACGCACCGGAGCATCACTCTGACGACGCTGCAATCGGTACATATACAAATCGCATAGCAACCGTTGAACTGACCCTGAGACCCCACGACTTAGATCCTGGTATGGGCGGTATCCGCGGCATGGTAACTGCGGCGGCAGGCGGCGCGCCGGTGGCAGGTGCCACGGTCACCATCTCCAACGCAGGCGGTATTGTATCCACCACAACGACGGATGCACAAGGCCGTTATGCCGTGGCGAATCTGACACCCGGCAACTACACGGTGACAGTTGTGCGTGCTGGCTTTATATCACAGAGCCGCGGCACAGCAACTGTAGCAGACACATGGACGACAGAAGACTTTATACTTGTAGCCGGCGGAGGGCCGGGCAACTATACCTTATTGGCAATCGTAACAGGCCCACCTGCTGATGTGGTAACTGTGACGACAGGCAGCATGACGCTTACTCGCATTGACACATCAAATCTGTGGGAACTGCGCACAGTGGCACAGCTTCCGGCCACGCAGTTGGTACACGCCAGTGCAACAGGGCTCACCCACTATCCGGGTAGCGCGCCAGTCGGCACGTATGCCCACGGCGTGGCGCAGGTAGTAATCGCGCTGTTGCCAATCACGATACAGCCTGGTGAGCGCGGGGTAGAGTTCCGTATGAATGACGGTACGCCTGCGATCCACCACACAGCAGTAGTGACTGTTGGTAGCACAGTGAATCCGCCTGCGAACCCGGTTCGCACAGGCTTCACGTTCTTGGGCTGGTACACTCATGCCACCACCCATACAGCAGAGACACGGTTCGACTTCGGCACTCAAATCACGGAGAACCTTACATTGTACGCCCGCTGGCAAACCGGCGGCCCCGGCGTGACGCATACAGCACGGTTCTGGCTCAACGACGGTAGCGGCAACCTGCACTATGTGGCGTTCGTACCAGATGAAACGCAACTGACAGCCCCTGCGGCTCCGACCCGAGTAGGGTTTACCTTCCTGCACTGGAGCGAGACGGAGTCCGACTTCATTCGCGGCACTGTCACTGCACCGCCGGCGTTCAACATGCCTGTAGCGATAACAGGCGACGTGGCCCTACATGCGATATGGCAACTGGGCGGCCCGGACGGCCACACAGTGGTATTCCGCATGAACGACGGCACCAATAGAATTCACCACACGGCGATCGTAGATACAGGCCGTACGGTGACCCCGCCGACGAATCCGGTTCGCGCTGGGTACACCTTCCTCGGGTGGGATGTAGAAGGCGGAGGAGCGTTTAACTTCGGTACACCGATCACGGATCACCTGGTATTGAACGCCCGTTGGGAGACCGGCGGCCCCGGTGTGACACATACGGTAGAGTTCTGGCGCAACGACGGCCGCGGCAACCTGCACTACGCGGCGTTTGTCCCGGCTGGTGGG
>Ga0123355_10010177_pt1 | contig 14379 bp, 4 predicted proteins | sample TergutEmb28metaG_3_FD_89872 | JGI IMG/M metagenome (GOLD analysis project Ga0123355, IMG submission 89872) | Embiratermes neotenicus P1 segment gut microbial communities from Petit-Saut dam, French Guiana - Emb289 P1 | ecosystem: Host-associated > Arthropoda: Insects > Digestive system > Gut ...
AATACAACTGCATAAATCCTATAAAGCACTAATACTCTTTCGGATGAAAACCTGATGATGGCCGGATTAGGCCGAAACATGTAGTTGTTATCATCCTCTAATAAACATCATCAGAAAATTTGTTGTATTACTGACTAAATACCTGTACGTATTTATTTCAGACAATCTTCAATAGTGTGAAACGGAGATAAATGCAGCAAATTTGAGGTACGAGCTGGTCAATTGGTTTGCCTATGTTGATGTTCTTAAAGTACAGCATTGCCATTTTGCTAATACTGTGCTCCTTGTGTAATAATGGTATCTGTAATATATTTCTCTTTTAACAATAATTTTGAATGTGTGATAGGTATGTAGATATAATGAGTAATTTATTGTTGCGTTGTATGTTGTTAAATGACATGATAGTTTTCCTTATGCATTGTCTGTTTAACCTACATTTGAATTTCCCACGTATCTTCCTCACAGGCTTACTTGTTGGTTAAACACATACATTCACACACACATACATACATATTCATTCCACTGATCCAGTCTCTGCATCAACTGCATCTGAATATTGAACATGTCAACTTATCAATGGTGAAATTGAAATGTTAGTGCATGCCAAAAGACCAATTTCACTCCTTTAGAATGTCCCAATTTTGATAATGTATATTTCCTTTATAATATGTGCGTTATATTTAGCAACTCACAACAGATCATTTTACTTGCCATCAAAACTTCATGTACTGCATGTGGGGTTTGATACATTTGAAGGTCAAAAAATTGAGCTATTCTTCAGTTGTTTTACCATATTATGTCTATTATCATGGTGCTGCTTATAATATGAGGGCAGTAAGATAACCAGCTTTTAAGTTTACAGCGTAAAAGTACAGACAAATTACATTTACCACTGTAAGAAATGATGGAATGTTCACATTGTGTGTTTGGGAAGCTGCGCTTCTGCCTACAGTTAAGCTGTTTATAATTGGCATACTGTTATGGCATCTTGGGTAATGTTTAAAAGGCTTAGATAAGTGTTATGTAATCCTATACAAATTATTAGTTTTTGGAAATTAACATTTATGCAGTTCTTTATGTGGGCTGTTAAATGTATTTATAAAGTTGTGTTTATTTATGTTATGGTATCTCCAGCGAAATGTTGGAAAATGAACGTGTTATTCAAGGAAACCTAATAGTGTAAGAATACCAGTAAGTACAGCTGGATAACTAATTCGTAACTAAAACCCACAGATCCAATGTGACGTTTCATTTATGCTTAACAATATACCCATGTGGAATTCCTAGTTGCTTATGAAAAATGTTATCAATATGATCAAAATATATGTGTCTGGCTGAGCTCATATTCATGCAAGTTTTTTATTATTATTCAGTGAAAAATACCTTGTATGAAATCTGTGCATATTGCAGTATCTCAATAAAACACTTTCCATTAACAAATATTAAATCAGAAAGGATATATCACTTGCTACAGAAATGACCATAGACCCTCCTAAATGATAACACCAAATTTTTCCAGTTATGTGTTTTAAAGTACTGAATTAACTGAAAAAGCCCACAGTGTTTTATATTGTGTCACTGATAGTAGGAGACCTTGTCCTGGTAAGTTTATTATTTTATAAAGAAATATGTTTCAGATTATAAGATTTGTATATAAAACCATTCTATTTGAGAAATGTTCAGCAATAACTGCATCTTGTAATATGAGGTAGTTTACTATTTTAGCGCTTATTAGAGCAGGAGTTCACTGGTATACAGAAAGGTAGTTGAATCTCAAGCATTATTCACGGTGAGACATCTTTTAACAAATGTGAGCACTAAGACTATTAACAGTTTGGAAGGAATTTTAATAAGTTGGTGGATCTTTGTCAATGAATCTGGAACTGGCAATATTGCAAAATGTGCAATGAATGGTGGAATGCAGCCCTTCAGTGAAGTGCTGACCCATCGGTGTAAAATAAGGACGATTTTCAGGCATATACACTGTCAAGTAATGTTCACAGTAGCATGGCATAACACTGACGGTTTAGTAAGTATGGTGGTAGAAGATTAGGAGAAGTGAAACTGTGGGGATTGCTCACTTTGTCATCACGGCAGATATTTTTGGAAGCCAGTTATCAATGTGACTTCTTTTTTAATTTATTTGTGTTGGGTCATATATGCTTTATTGCTATTTGTCCAATTATGTCAGAGGTTTCTCTCACTTTGCATCTACCATCAGTTTACCGGGAAGCGGCTACTCATACACAGTAGATGTCCACTAGATGGTGTTTCATTTATATCAGGCATACATAAATATTGAGGTAGTTTCAATGAACAAGGCTTTTCCATACACCACCAAAACAGCCAGAACTTAGTTTGAGGTGTCAGAATGTCTCCTAAATTTTGAATAAAAATGTAGTATTTTTGTATGGAAGCTTATGATTGTGTTATCCATCATGTAATTCTTTGAAGTGATACTTTAACATTCATTTGAATCGGTTACATCTTTCCATATAATGATGACTCTTTTGCCTTGGTTGTTATGGTTATGGTAAACATCATAACCATTAACATCAGCTGTTGTTTTTGTTGATGATGTTACTGTTGTTGTCGTCATCATTGTCACTTTCTCATCATTATTTTCAATCAGTCTTTGTACTTTTTTGATTGTTTTATCAAAATTACACGTGAGCTTTTATTTTTTAAAATTTATTTAGGAATTTGTTGTTTGGTAAATTTTTCATGGTATTGCAACATTATAATGGACATACTGGGAAATTTTTTGTCATGGTCATTATGAAACTGTTACATATATGACAAAACTTGTAGTTTTCAATGTACGTTAGTCTTAAAAAATTATGACTTAATTGTTCTAATGAAGGCTGCACCTGAAAACTGTGCTCTTCTGGGTTATTATGCAGCGAATAGTAGGAATAACCCAGAAGAACACAGTTCTCAGCTACTTCGCAGCAGAAGCATGAAATCACGCAATGCTGCATCTGTAAACTTATACGTATCATGCAGACAGGTGTGGATGAATACTACCATAGCTAATAATTCTGCCATCTTATGTATTATGAAGACACAGGAATTTAACCAACTGAAATACTGATTCACAATGTGTTGATTTCACCAAACGGTATTACTTCATTCCATCTTGTGGTTAAAAATACATCTGAATTCATATTCTTAATATTTATATAAACAAATACTTTTTACACTAACATTCTTAATATGAGAGCTCAGAGGATAATATGTTAAATGTTATTTTTAATACAGTTCTGAAGAAATATTTGATAACTGCAAGGTGAGATTTTAAATATTAACCTGTTCAACTGGATAGCTCTTCTATTTTATACATTAAGTGATATAAGTTCAATATTTAAACACTGGTGTTAATTTTATGATTCCAGTTACACTGCTTGTTAGTTCTCAATTCTTGAGCTTTTCATTATACTTTTTTCTCTAGACAAAACATGAATTATGTTTATTTTTTCTCAACTTATGTTCATATTATTTAATTACTGTCTTTCAGTGTTATGTGATTTTATTTTAGTAAATTTGAGTTCTGTGACTTTGATCCACGCACTTACGTAGTATGGTTGATATTTTAAATTGCACTTCACAAAACAGTGGGTGTGTTGGTATTAAATTGTTGATATTATAATGGGTTTTCTGACATTATACAGATGGCCATTACTTGTCATTAGACGTGAATTTAAAAAAAAAGTTGTAAATTTATAAAAAAATATATTTGAATATGTAAAAATATATCTGTATAGATATTTCTATTTTTTTTTTTTTGGAAGGTCTCGTCATGACCACATGGGAGGACCGAAAATTTACCTCAAAACTTAAGTCAATAATTTTTTTAGAGGATTTCTCAGTTTTCCCCCACTTTTTCGTTGTACTTGTTGCCTTACCGTCTGTAAACCTTGCTTACTGTCCCTAACGTAGCTAGATAAATCACGTTCTTTAGATGCTTTGCAGAATCTTCGTGCTTTTTACATTTTTACGTGTTTTAAATCCATCGCTTCGGTGTTCACCCAAGCTGTCACCTCCAAATAAGAAACACGAAAACAGCGCTTCTTTGAGCACAGGCATGCAACCTCTTATGTTTAGCGTATACAGCTGGGTTAAATTTTCTAACATAAACTTGTTTTCTGCTTGATGATGCCTGAGAAATAACTAAGTCGGGTGCGGCACAACCTAAATTCTTAATCTCAGTCTTCTTGGTGAGAGTTAATTTCCAAACATTGATGCCTTTAAATATTTCGCATTGTTCTTGTTTGGTTTTCTTATAATGACATACAATAGTTAAAACATTCACAAATATGAACAGCTAGGTAAAAATGGTTATCCAAATTCAAGCGTTTTACACGTTGGATAAGGCGCATGCACAGCTACACGAAGCACTCCTGAACTACACTCGCTGCAACTCGGCAACCCTAGCGCCCTCTCTCTGCCGGTATATACTATTTAGTTCGTGTCCTGTACCCGCTGTGAGCTACGGTTAAGCGCGCAATGGCTGGTTAGACCACAGGTTACTCGCTGTTATACGTTCTCCGCGGTGTTTCGAGTCCGTCGCGAGTATTTGAATTGAAAATGACATAAGGTATGTTTTTTTTTTTACACAATGCACGTCCATTTTCAAGACGTAAACTCAAAGCATGTATCGTTTTTAAATGTCTGATGTTTAGAGTTGCTTTTGGTGCCGACTGAGAGGTCTTGAAATCTCTACTGATTTAATAACGCACATGACTTCGGTTAACGAAATTGATTAAAAGGTAGGTTCATGATGTATGTGTCAGAATGCCCCCCAGTCGATCAGTTGTAATCTGGTAATTTGGACCTTAGTAGAAGGGTATTATTTTCCACATAAACTTGTGCATTAAAAATGTTTCTCTTCTTCATGATATACTAAGTAGTTCTTAAAAATACCTTTCAAAAATTTGAAATTAAAAAAAAAAATACTACTGAATCGTGCCAGAAACAGTTTTGCTATGGTTCAAATCTGTAGCTACAAGTTTTTAACAGATCCATTTTGTATATGAATTTGTACAATCTTTCAGGAAGATTTTATCTTTTTTTTTTTTTTAATATATACCTCAAACATTCTCTAGTTCTCTGGGGTTCCTTTCTAAAAGAATCATTATTTTTGGTGATCTCATTCTTTAAAACATGGTCTTCAAAAATAATTTTGTCATTCCTTACTTAATAATTTATTCAAATTAACATTTTTCTAGAGCCACTTTGAGGATCAAGGAATATTTTAATTTTTTCAGCCTGTGTGACAGCTTTCATTGTGATAGATCAGATATATTACAAGGCATTCAGTTGTTCTTTGTGCTGTAATTGGTACTGTTTGTTTACCACATACTCAGGAATTGATATAATACACATATGATTATAATTTCAGTTTATGAAAGTAATCCAGCAGTGTTGATATTTTATTAGTACTAGAAATCTTATTAAATTCTTCTGTCATCGCTGTAAGTTCATTGTGGTAGTAATGTTTGGTTTTACGTCTTTGTTATTGCATTTCATTTCTCTCTACACTTCCTCCGTAGACCAGGTTATGAACTGTTTATCCAGGTGTATCAATGACATGTCTAATCTGAGTATGGGTGACCTGACCCATATTTTAGTAACTTGATGCTGAGAAGATGATATCAGTAATGGCTAACAAAAATCTACACCATATGTTACCAAATGTGTTGCATTTTTTAATTGTTACCTTTGGTCTTAATTCAGGAACCATTTAGATATTTGTCCTTTCAGAATTAATTAGCAATTTGTGTGATTCATTTGTTGTACATATTCCTCATGAAACAACAATTTGTTGTAAGCCACACAACTCGTCAAACTGAGATTTCTGCATTAGTAGACAGTTTTGTTACAAAATCACCTTCTGTCAGAATTTTGTGTCCACACAAAAAAAAATTGTCATATTTGCATAAAAACATAACATGCTTAATTGTTGCTCTTTTGAGGATCAGTCAAGTTTTTTGTCTCTTGTAAAATTGTGTATTCATGGGTTACAACAAGTTGCTGTTTCGTAAGCAATATCACATCATTTTCCCTTCATATTGTGTTGAAGTGGCTGAATATTCTGTTGCAGACTCAAAGTTGACATAATATCTTACTGTTCCCTCTCCCTGGAACATATAACATTTACTTCATATTATTATAAGATACTGAATGTTCTTAATTATATGCGTGACTTAAAAACATTTCAAAAGTTGCATAAAAATCAAGTAATGTAAATATTACATGAATTTAATTAATTGTGGAAACTCTACTGTCTGTCTATCATTAGCTTGTGCTGGCTTTTAGAATTTCTAGTGTTTAATTAGTATAATTTTCAGTATATATATAACCCGAAGTAATCAGACAAAAGCAGATGAGACTCATTTGGTTTTCCATTTTTGTAGAGGCTAAGAAAATTACTGAAGCTTGAATCAGTCAGATTGCACATTGATATATGTTTCTATAAATCACAAAAAAATTAATGGAAAGGAGTGTAAAATTTACACACATTTTAATATAAAGACTATATACTTAATTTAGTTAAGTTCCTTCTTAAAGAATGTTAAAGTTAATGGCTCAAAGAGGCCAATAATTTTATTCCCAGTGAAAAATTTTATATATCTTAAAACCTATTTTAAAATGCCATCCTTCTGATGAATGCGATTTATGATTCCTACTAACTTCCGTGTGTTATGTAACTGGGATGAAGAAACCAACAGAAATCCCTTAACTTTTTATTCAACAGTTCACAACCTAATCACTTTTCATTCAGTTTTTGTAATTTTTGTTATTGAAAAGTACAAAACAAAGAAGGTAAATGCTTAATACACATTCACTTATCCTATTTCTAAACAGTTCTGCAAATTTCACATCATATATTCCAGAATTTTCCAGTTAGATTTTGTTTAACACAGTCCAAGTCCATGTCTGACAAATTGTTCAGTGAGAATAAAGTGGCTGTTGCCGTTGTCATAATTTTCCGGCCGTTATTTCTGCCATTAATCATTTAATGGGTGACATGAATAGCACCTTGTAAATATAGGCTTACTAATATTTGTGTTAATTATGCAGGTACCCATACATGTAGACACAAATGGTTAAGTGCTTCCATCCGTACTGCATTTTTAACACAACACACACCACATGTGTCTACTTTGTATGCATAGAAGAACCTTGTAATTCATGCATGCTGAATTTTAAATCATAATCTGCTGAATGAAGACAATTTCAAAATATCTACAAAGCATATAAACAATAGTAGGAACAATTTTGAATGCTGGCATAGTAGCTGTAACTCATGCCATGACACTGTGGCCAATTACAATAGTCAGCCAGGAATAACTGTCAATCATCATGTTTGTCATATTTTCTCTATGTGTAGTGTATGCGGCTGAATGTGGTATTTGTAACTTTTAAGTGAGCCATCCCCGTTGTGTTGCATACAATCATAAAGGTAGGTAGTGTAAATCAAACAACTTACGAATATCTTATTTCTAAGAAGCTTTATTTACATAGCGTACCTTAAGAACAAGAGCAACTACATGTTTCAGCCTTTTTTCTGGGCCATCCTCAGGTTGAACGTATGTCCAGTTCGAGGGAACTATACAATATGTGATATTAAGTCTTTGGTATCTAATGAGATCTTGTTTTAGTCGATAAAATTTCTTGTTCATTTGAATATCAAATATTGTGAATTTTAAAAAAAGTTATAAAATTTATAAAACCTAGGTAGCGTATTTTGGAGAGGGAGACACATTGGGGGTATAGTTTTACTATGTTAATTTGCCAATAGCGGAGTGATTGAATCATATGCGGTGTCATAGTAATTGAGCTCCCAAAGATATTATGTAGAATTGATGTTTCTTCATTACTACGACACCACACTTGAGTCAATCACTCTGTCATTGGTGAATTAACATAGTGCATTTTAAAGAAGTTACAAAATTTATAAAACCTAGCTAGCTTATTTTGGAGAGGGGTAACATTAGGGAGTATAATTTTACTATATTAATTCGCCAATGGCGGAGTGATTGAATCATATGTGGTGTCGTAGTAATTGAACTCCAGAAGATATTATGTAGAATTGGTGTTTCTTCATTACTCCAACACCACATTGATTCAATCACTCTGCCATTGGCGAATTAACATAGTAAAACTATACTTCTTAATGTGTTACCCTCTCCAAAATCAGCTATCTAGGTTTTATAGATATTATAACTTTTTTAAAATTCGCATTATTTAATATTCAAATGAACAAGAAATTTTATCGATGAAAATGAGGTCTCGTTACAAATCAAAGATTTAATATAGCATATTGTATAGCTCCCTCAGACAGGGCATATGTTCAACCTGATGATGGCCTAGAAAAAAGCTGAAACATGTAGTTGCTCTTGCTCTTAAGGTATGCTACGTAAATAAAGCTCCTTAGCAATAAGATAATCAAAAGTTGTATTTGAATTACTCTACCTATCTTTATGAATGGAATATGTAGCAACATGTAAGGTGTTGAAATAATGTATGCTCAAGATGCCTTATTGTTAAAAACTGCAGACACCATTGATGATAAATATAATAATATTTATCCAAAAGTTAAAGATGTAAGACTAGTGTGTAACTTAATCATTGTACTTTCACTTTACACAGTATGTACAGTATCTGTGTGAAGTGCTTCATGAACTGAAACTGACAAACATTTTCACCACTGCTTTGTGAACACTGTGAATTTTGGTACCTAATTTTTCCTCTTTTCCTTAAGTAAATATTTCAAACCAAATTTTATTTAATATCCCTTTTTTTTAAAAAAACTTTAAATTATTTCAGATACTTTCTTTTTAATTAAAATCTGCTTTGTGATTCAGTAACATTTTATTTGAGGATTCCGGTCTTCTTGGATATGACATCATGTTTTTGAGTTAATGTTTCCTTGCATGTCAGAGGTACTGCTTTCCTTTGGCACGATGGGAACCATTAACCAGATGACACATCATCATATCGCAAAATACCTCAGTTGTCAGCAACACCACTGTAAGAACCTCAAACATTGCAACTTTTTATGTATTCTAAACTATACACTGTTTTCCAAAATATTTCAAGGACATACTTTTAAAAGACCTCACCCCAAGTAAACACTTCTTATATTCTTGCATTTAAGAAAGAAAGTGAGTACCAAAATACTCCATTACTATTCACTCTAAAACTCAAAATATAATTGTATAAATGATCACCTGAGTGTGTTTTATTTATGCTAATGAATTCCAATTTGGGAGTCATCTCAAGGTATAGTTAAACATTAAGAATAACTTGTGTTTTGTAGAAAATGTACCAACCTAAATTCTCTCTATCACTTGACCTCATAGCCTATTACACAGCAATTGTATAGTGAAATAGAACACTACATGTTCTGTAACTAGGTGTGGCCTGGTTGAAATTTTCAGGAGAACTGTCTTGCAAAACAGTTGATCTCATTAATGTAGTAGCTGATCAATGCATTTCCTTCTCGCAAGAAATTTTGTGGCAGTTATTTCAGTTCTTTTGATGTTTCAGTACATATCAAGAATATTTCCAAATACCATCTATTTCCAGAATGTTGATTCTAAATTTGTCTTTAGTGAATGGGTAGTGATGTATATAATTTAAGAATTTAATTACTGCATTTCATAATAAATCCTAATACTTGAATTGCAAAGCTGACACACTTTCATAGCTACTAAACCATAGGTTCACCTATGTTTTGCATATCTTTCTGCAGCAGAATATAGTTTAGTGCTTTAAATCGTTATAGTGTAGGGGTTATTGTTACCATAACACAGAAGAAGAAATTTAAACTTTTTGTTTTGCCCCTGGATAAAAATAGGTGAATTTTTATAATTTGTCCACGCTGAATCCAAATCTGAAAAAGAAATACGCTATCACCTAAAGTTTTCTGGAACTTCAGTTTGTGTTTTTTTGGGGGCATTTTCAACGATTTTTACTATATTTTACTGGAATCTACAATCATGTAACTGGGTCCGATGATTTAAAATCGAGTTTTCGTGTTGAAATGAACATAAGCAATTAAAAAATAGTGGTAAGAAAGCTGTATGAAAATAAGTTCATGCAATTACACAACAAAAGTGTGAAAATAAATGTGTGATTTTTCTCACATTTAAAACTTCTTTCTGTAACAAATTCGTTTGTAAATGGCAATAGAAACCTCTTCAGTAAGGTTCCAGCAATAGTCAGCTAGTGTTCTGTGATGACTTTGCTGCATATCTTTTCTCCATGGAGGAAATATCTTGGTGGAACCCTTCCCCATGTTCTTCGCCCACGGCGCCCAGGTTCGGATAGAAGAAGTCAAATTGCGAATGTAAAAAATGAATCTTCAATGATATATTACAGCCCACAGTCTGGTGTGCGTTTAACAAGTCCTCAAGAATCTTATGTATATTGGACCGTGCATCATTGTGATAGTTGAAAAATAAGATACCAACTTGATGTCACAATTTATTAAGTTTTAATTCACTTCTTCTATGCTCAATATGTTTCGGACATTAATACATCCATCATCAGGAGCCTTCGACTTTTCTATTGTATCACGATATTGGTTGTGTGTTCTTGTTTTGATGTGTGTCGGAGTTCCGGTGGTGATACAATAGAAAAGTCGCAGACTCCTGATGATGGATGTATTAATGTCCGAAACATGTTGAGCATAGAAAAAGTGAAATAAAATTTAATAAATTGTGACATCAAGTTGGTATCTTATTCTTCAAGTCCTCAAGAAGTTACTTGTAGTTTTCAGGTTTTGTGTTTCCAAGAAAATTTAGACAAACCGCTGTGAAAGTTAGCCATGCAGATTTCTCAGTTTCCATCAACAGGTATTCAAATAGATCATCATTAATGACTTCGTGAATTTGCGGTCCAAGAAAGATGCCCTCTTATAATTTAGCATCACTGAGTTATGGAAATATTTTTCTCGGATACTCAAACTTTTAACATGTGTGTTCGTAGCTTGAATGAAGTTTTTCGTTAACCCCAAATGAATGTGTAGTGGCGGTAACAAAATCTTATCTCTGTCATATAGTGGTCGTTTTCTGACACACTTTTCTCTGGAACTGAATTTCCTTGCTTGCACCAATCTTTAATTTTGTAATGTTTGTCTTTTGCTCGGCTATCCCAGTCACAAAGAAAACACCAACACTTTGTGTAACTATTCCTAGGAATAACTCTGTGACTTTAAGATCTCCACATATTTTCCATCCATATTTTGAGTAACTTAGAGCTTTCAAGAGCAGATCCATATTCTTTTACGTTTCCTTCACGTAGACAGAGTGGGCAATGGGTATCGACAGGTGAATATTACCATTATGTAGCAGCACCACCTTTAAAATAAATTTAGATGAATCTAAAAAAAATTCGCCATTCTTCAGGGTTGTCTGTACACCCCAACTCTTGCAGGATTCCTTCTACTTCATTACAAGAGACTAATTCGCCGTTTATAGAAAAAAATGGTAACAATGATTTCTGGCGTTACCTGTATGACATTTTAACATTTGTTGTAACAAATTTCATCTCTGTAGACGAGAAGCCAAGGGTTTCGCCTGACTTTTCAAAAGACTGTGATCACTCTCTAGATCATTAAGTTTGGACTGCGATATAAGATGAGGTACAGTTAGTTCCGGGAAATCAGGATCCACACTGGAACATGAATGAACGGGTTTATCTTCTGGAGAGGTGCTGGTCGGCTCGTCTTCACGTAGGGTCTGTTGTTGAGGTGGCTGATGAATTGGTAGGGGATCGTCATATTTTAACAGGTCTTAGGGCTGAAGGAATGTTGGGGTAAACTATGGCGTGTTCGGTACAATATGCTGTTTTCTCCTCCTTAAAGCCCTGAAAGTGTCATAACACTGAGGGATGAATAAGCTTTTTTTTCAGGTTGTCTGCCTTGCCGCGTCTATACACCAGCTGACCGCAAACCCTCTCTATTCTAAATGTGCATGTTCCTCAGAAAGTCTACATGTTATCGCAAATTGGGTTTCAGATCTGTGATCAGCGCAAAAAAAATTACACTAAAATCACCTAATTTTACTTTGGGACAAATTTCATTCCTCAGCTGTGTAATTTAGCAGAAAAAACCTCAAACCTCTGTACACCACGAGACAATTCACAGTGGTGATTTGAAGGCAAATGGAAGCTACTAAAGTTTTGAGTTGGCCATTTATCATACAATTTGTACAATTTCCTATTCATGGTTTATTAGTGCTGGTTTAAACTATTTGACGTTTTTACGGCGGTAAAGATTTTTATTGTGGTCTTGTGAATTATGACACTTTTAATTTCATACTGGGTCTGACTGTACTGACACAATATAGACACTGGTGCTGACATTTAATGAGCATCAGTACATTTGGAGAGGAAATATGTAGTTATTACAATTATTTATTATTTATTTTATATTATGCAGACTAAAATACTTCCAAATAATATTTATTAATCACAGTGATTTATTATTTGTTGCTAAAATTGCATAAGTATATATTTAATGAAATTTTGTTATTAACACTGTATGTACTACATAATAAATTAGATCCATTGATGTAGCGAAATGCTAAAGAGCTGACCCATGAGTCTGGCTCACGGATGTTTTTAAATTAGTCTTAACTCATGTGAGCACATATATACGTGTATGTAGATTATAGAGGTGGTGTAATATAATGCTTAAAGAAGTGCACAAGGGGTTAAGTTCTGGAACGTTAACCTTACTTCAGTTGTTTTAGAATTTGAAATTATTTTGGGGTTCTTTGTATTGGACCAGTGTCAGTGCCTTTATACAGGATTGTACGTGGTCAAAATTTTGTTACAAGGATTCTTTCTTTTTTCTTTGAATAAACTATTTCTGAGTTTCAACTTGTCATCATGATGTGTAGTAAATAAGCTAGTGAACTAATTTTAATTTTTGGTATAACTTATGTGACACTATAAAACCTATCACAGAAGGTAACTGTTGCTCAAAATCTATAGAAGCTTGTGTTAGATATATTTTTTGGCATCTGTATTATTTGGTGACGTAAATCTCTATTATTCTTCAAAATATATATATCTACTGTCCAAAGAATATGGTTGTTTATAAACTTTGTTTCATTTTTTACATTTCCTGTTTTGTTCATACTTTTACATAACCAATATAACAGAGGGGCCTTTACTGTGGTCATTCTTAAAAACCACTTTTATACGCTTCCAGCAGCATCCAGGTTAATTCTGAATTGCCCACTGTGTGGATTTGCATTGTGATAATTATTATCAGTTGCTGCAGTTGCTGATGACATTTTTGGTTGTTTTCATAACAATTTCAGTGCTGAGACTAGACATCGGATGGTTTTCCTGGAGGTGCAAAGTGAAGGTATCCTGCCTTAATGTTGCTTGAATCTTGTTGTACCAGTGATGCGCAGCTTGCAGCTTGATCCTCATATAATTTCCGATAATAGCTGAACACCACGAACAGTAAGCATAACCCTGTACAGAGATCACAACTGTTGTTTCATGGTTCTGAATTGTATGTGTTTTGTATCAGTGGCAGTAAAAAGTAAGGAGAATAATGAAGGGGAGGAGTTTCTTTGTCAGGAATTTTTTTTGTGTAAAAATGCAGATAATAAACTCATAATTGGGAATTAATACGGGGATAATGTTAAATATAAATTTTAAAGAAATAGAATAGCAAACTCATTTTACAGACACAAAGACATACACAAATTTACGTGGGAGGCAAGAGGGACCAAGTCAATAATAGACTACATAATTATAAATGACAGAGTAAAAAGCAACATTGAAGATACAAGAGTTTTTAGAGGAAGCAAAATTGATAGTGACCACAAGTTAGTGGAAAGCAAATTTAAATTTTTGACACATGAAAAACATAGCCACAAGATAAAGGACAAAACAGTATACACAAAACCCCCAGCATTCATAGTACATCTGTTGGAACAAGAATCAATAGGAACTTTATACAGGAGTAGACTGAAAGGAAAACTCACACCGTTAACAGGAGAGATAGATACAGACTGGATGAAAATTAAAAAGGCCATCACCAAAGCAGCAGAAGAAAATATAGGATATAAGAAGTGGAAAAACCAGAAATGGCTTCGGATGTGGAATGAAGAAATACAACGGGCAATAGAAGAAAAGAAAGCTAGCTACAGGAAATATTTACAAAACAAAACAGTGTATTACTATATAGGATATAAAAGACACCAAGCAGTAGTAAGGAAAATGACACGAAGTCAAAGAAGAGGTGATTGGGACAAATTTGTGAAGACATTAGAAAGAGACATAACAGGAACACAAAGATGGGGCTTTAAAATATTTAAACAGCTACAAATGCAAGAAAGAGATAAA
>Ga0123355_10010178_pt1 | contig 14379 bp, 7 predicted proteins | sample TergutEmb28metaG_3_FD_89872 | JGI IMG/M metagenome (GOLD analysis project Ga0123355, IMG submission 89872) | Embiratermes neotenicus P1 segment gut microbial communities from Petit-Saut dam, French Guiana - Emb289 P1 | ecosystem: Host-associated > Arthropoda: Insects > Digestive system > Gut ...
CGTAGATGGGCGGATAATATTAGGATGGATCTCCAGGAAGTGGGATGTGTGTATAGGGACTGGATTGGGCTGGCCCAAGATAGAGACAGGTGGCGGACGCTTGTGAGTGCGGTAATGAACCTTTGGGTTCCGTGAAATGAGGGAGTTTCTTGACTAGCTGCAGACCAGTTAGCTTCTCAAGAAGGACTCTGCACCATGGAGTAAGTAAGCCTGAAGGGAGGTATGCAGAATTACTCCTTGGCTCTACAGCCCTCTGACAGCCTTGGCCCCCTTAACAACAGATCCCCACTGAAGGGAAGCAGCCAACTGGAATATCTACACATGTATATGGCGATAAAACTAAAATGAATCTTAACAAGACAAACAATGTACGTATAACGCAAATTTGAGGCGCCTTCGCGCAACCATTATTGCTGTGGAAAAGCAATAAATATTACGTATTATCAGTGTGTGTTTGTAACCTTAGGTATCCAGCATGCAATGCGCATGCACCATATAGTCATCTGTGACCTGTCCGGCTCTACCATAGTTTTCCACGTTATCTCATAAACAGTACGATTTTCGAAAAACAGTTATCGAACGTAAAATGTGTGTTTTGATTTTCTCAACAACTTTTATCTGCAACATTTTTCATTCCACGAACAATTGAGCGAGATATGATAAAAAATGCACATGGTCACCATACAAAGGACCCGTTATTCTTGCCAGAGATTAATGAAACTTCAATTTTCTGAACAGATTTTCGAAAAATAATCAAACATAAAATTCCATAAAAATCCGTCACGTTGGAACCAAGTTGTTCCATACAGACGAACGGACGGAGAGACGGCCAGACATGAGACGAAGCTAACAGTCGTCTGTCTCAATTTTTCGAAAGCGCCTAAAAAGACGTTAACATACCGTCCGTTTAAATTTTTAATAAACTTTCAATTAAAGAAATTACACATGAAATAAACACCTCAGCGTCTTTTTTTTAATTTGATGCGGGTGTAATTTATTTTAAACTGGCAGACGTTTTGGAGCAGCCTGCTGTCTTCATCTTCTAAATTTACGATCCCGAGCACGGACGTAGTTAACTTCCCCTGAACACTCAGTAAAACTGTTCCCACAATAAACGTTACCACATCTAAGAAAACGGTACTGTTGCTTGCTGTCACAGCCGTCAGAACCCTAAATATCCTTAGCAATGCTGAGTCTTTCCCTTGGGTCTGATTGGTGTGCACGAAGCACATAAACATGTAAATAAGGTGCCTTGCAGAGAAATACCTAAAGGTCATTTACCTTAATTGGTCCATATGTGATAATAACCAGCATTACTAAGGCCACTCCGACGTGTCACTTAAAGAAACCTCATTAGTCTACATTGCAAGGCACATGTATGAAATGTTTGTTCTCCCTGACGCCACTTCACACTATCGATCAATCTTTTGTTTGACTACCCTGAAGATGAATGTAGAAATATCCTCCGAAACTTCAGTAAAGATTTAGCAATATACACGGCTACAGATCCCACGAGACTTAAATCGTCATAAAAATGCTGTAGGAACCTAAAATCCCGAATTTCGGTCGAGTTCCCGAAGTACAGTTACAAATATGCGCATGCGCAAAGGGTGCAGTAGGTTCCGAATGTTACAACTGGTGGTGTGGTCAAATGATTTTCATGAAACGTTTATATTGGCGATTTTCTGCAATAAAATTTCTTGGGCAGACGCCAGATTTGAGCAAAACCGGGCAAAAATACCGGACACATGGCACGGGGGCCCACAAACGTGTCCGGGAGCGCCCTGTTGCAAATCGTTAAGTGCTTCTCTGAGCGAAAAATGATTTCCAAGTAGGCTGCATAAAAACACGACACACATGTTGTATGCCTAGTGGCAATGCCCATGCCATTACCCTGTACTCCGTCTTTAGAACCAACTGAAAACTGTCATCAAATATCTCCAACACACGGTGTTCTGGTAAGATTTCAATCGTCGGTTCTCGTCTCTTCTACTCTAAAGATGGAGGAAGCACCTCCCGCAAAGCCATTCTCACTTATCTACCAAACTACACGGTGTTAAATCCCATAAAATAACAATTCTTATCATCTATAGAGATCCTGTTTCTGAATACTGTGAACCAACAACAGAAAAATTTTATGTTTATGGTTTCATGCATCGCTGATCTATATTAATAACTGTCCAACGAGATGCAACACAAAGCAGTCTATTTATTATTCTGCAAGTTTACTCTACATGTTTCGGGTGTCAACCGCAATATGACCAGTAACGGAGACTGTAGTTATAGTTTTGTGTACCCCTGATGATGGGTGCGGTTGACACCCGAAACATGTAGAGTGAACTTGCAGAATAATAAATAGATTGCTTTGTGTTGCATCTTGTTGGACAATTATTAATATATAACAACAGAAAAGTTTATGCAAATAATGACTAGTACTGTGCATCAAGACCTTGAATTCACATCAATATCGAAAATTGAACGCCCCGATATATTATCAGGCCGATTTATCGATATCATCTGGCATCCTGGGGTCTTTTAAAGATTTCATTTTGCCCTTCTAGGCCTAAGTGAATTCTGCACGTGTAGAAAACTTAACTCGCTCTCACTTCTGGCGATTTAGAGACCTTGTCGGTATTTCATACCATTTACGTGTATTAAATACTGAGCGGTGAAGTGTAAAAAATTCTGAAGAAGGTGGTTATGACCATATTCAGCTACCATGTCGGTATTCGCTCAAATAAGCTGGGTTAAAAGCCCGAAGAACTGCAGTATGTGTAGCCGGTATTCCGGCCATTAGCAGACCTGAGCACTTCTCCAATAAAATTCTATGCCCTCATCGCTACTCCACACTGCATTCTTCCGCCCAATGTTAACCCTCTAAAGCGTGGCGGTAACTATACGCACCACCTGTCTTTAACATCCCAAAAACTGTGCATTTTACCCTCAGACACAATGACGTGTTCCATACGAATGTTACCAAACACAGCAACTGTCTTTACTGGCTGGTCTTTTTAATGCAGACGACGCCATTTAATGTAGGACACGAACTGAATTATTAAACATATCGAGACAGACAACTTGCTTCACACGCTCAACCAGAATCTCGTCAGTAACTTTCATTAGACCTTTATTCTCAGCGAAGCCGAATGTAAAAATTCTCCACATTGCATGCTCCTATTACATCCCTGAACAAATAATGTGAAACCAAATTGAATGACTGTTCTTATTTTGTCCCGCACTTGGCCGCGCCCCATTCATCAACATCCTATCATTCATCGCTGTTTACACTGACTTCAAAGCCGTCAACACACAGACACAAAAAAAAACTAAACCAAATAAAACCGTCCACCTGCGTTACAGTCGGCATCGTATGCCCCGTGGTTAATCCCACGTGAGAATAAAACTTCCCAGTGGTCTATTCGGGGTAACATTTGGGATGATAAAATTAGAACCCCCCTCCCCCACAAAAAATCTAAAAAGTGCAAGTGTGAGGTCCGGTGATCCGTTTAACCACGCCTGCATACGACATGCATTGCTAGCAGTTCTATTACACGGAAACCTCATAACTGGGATGGTGCTTATGTTAACGGATCTCCCGTCTTGGCTGAGAGCTTTCACCTGGCCATACTAAGGATATGTAATATATATGGTAACATGTCCCTTAGGGTAGGGAGGAAGCAAAAAAACCTTTGCTCGAATAGATGTCTGGGTTTGAACCCACAACAGATCCATTGTTTTGATCAGGTACGTGTCTTTTCTTGTATTACAAATCGTGGTGTACCAAGGCAGTCCAGTGGGATTTGTGGTGTGCAAAATGGCACTGGGAGAAAAGTTTAGCTTATTTTTTGACCTCACCTCCTGGCCTACCGGTATCGCTGTAAACCTTGCGAGATTTGAGCTTCTCGCAGCGGTATTCATGAAGGCGCAAGTCTTCTCGTATATGACGCCGTGTAGACTGGTAAACACCGATTTTTTTTTAGGAGCGCAATGTCTCCAGAATTAGGGCCAAGCTGGCGCCTTTTGACTGCCCGGCCGCATTCAGTATTTACTGCTTACCAGTCGACATGGTATCACGTATTCCCTTTCAAGCTTACAGTGGCCATTCTGGCCACTAAACACGTACACCTCACTGCGCTCATGCAACTCACCACCTGGCCCAAACGTATCGCTGTTGTTATCTCCCAATATGACGTCACTTCCGCTGCTCCTGCTTTGCTGTTGTTGACACACTCCTCCTAAGTAACTCCGGGTACTCCGAGTACTGTTGTTGCTCTCCCGTCGTTCTGGATAGGCTCCGCTCGGTGTCATGACGATCGGGGGCTCCAGCCCCCCTGGGGACACACTGGACATGAAGGACAATTTGTCGGCGTCACTGTCCAGTCCGCTGGCCCCTGTCCCAGGACTCGTGGACAGTTCGAGGATGGTGACACTCAGATGTTGGCGGCTGCTGGTGCTAGAGGGGCCTGAAACGAGGAACATGTCTGGAGCAATCACACTGAACCGCAGCGATACGATAGCCGGCCGGCTGCTGGTGCCATTGACAGTAACAGCATATTGCCCCATACAGACGCCACGGATACTACCATGGGGGATGAAGAGGACACGCCTTTCTCTAGGACCATGCACGTCAAAAACATTTATTCATCATAATGAATGTAATTTCTCCCAGATTTTTACCGACTACGAAGACTCAAACGGTAATATTTCTTACCTGTATTCCCCAAACGTTCGATTCGAAACTCGGCAGAGAACCAGACTATCTTAAGCGAGGTTTTGTTTGGGACCTAAATCAAATTTCAAGGTGTTACATACGATTAGGACAAGAAATTTTTTAAAGGCAATTTTAAATTCTTCATTCATGATCATCCAGTTATCTGACGATAGCAGCCCGGGCTACAGCTTCCTTCACTGTTTCTCTACTACCTTGTTTATCACCTTAGAATCAACCAGAAAAGGACGTACGCAACTTAATGCAACCCAACCAATCCTAACACAACACAACTTAACGTAACAAAACGCAACCTATTCTAATTTAAAATAACACATCTCAACGCAGCCTAACACAACGTAACGGAACCTAACCTAACTCAAACTAACCCAACTTAACCTAACTCAACACAACCTAACTTAACCTAACCTAACCTAACCTAACGCAAACTAACCTAACCTAACCTAACCTAACGTAACACGTTATATCATGTAAACTATAAACAAAGTCAGTTTTGAAATACTGGCCGAAGAATTGTTAGACAATACGCCATAAGCTGTATAAGCACATATAACATTTCCGCAGGAAGTGAATGGACAGTGGTTGCAGATGTAACAGATGGGCTGATTATAACCTGTCAAATATATCAGTTGCTGGCTGGGCGCTTGATTCTTATGCTGTTACCGACAACAGAGAACCGTGAAATTGTTCGAAAAAAAAACAGGAGCAAACTGAGGAGATCGTAACAGCAAACGTTCAATGTCGTGTTAACAAAACAGAGCGATATATGAAAAACCAACAAACAAACTAATTCAGTACGATCGGGTACGTGTTGCAAAAACAACAAAGCTAACAACCAGTCACTGAAGAGCGCAGCAAACTATATACAAGACAGCTGCGACTGTAACGTGTTTGAATAAGCTGATCGTTGCTACTTAAAGTCAGCTAAAATGTTTTTAAAAAAAAAATTGGCCCTATGCTCTCATGTGAGGTCGTCCAGTCAGTTTTTCGGACTAAAATAAATCTAAATACATTTCATATCTTTCCCACCTGTGCTCTACTACCCCCCCCCCCCCCAACCACACTCCCCGATTTCGGATTCCTTCATTTCATGATCCAAATGTACCGAATCGCCCTCGTGAAGAGTACTAATAATGAAGTGGCATAGAGCGCAGAGCGTCGAATGAGGAAGCAATTGATGACAATAATTTGAAAAATAACAGTAAATCCAGTCAGAAAATATCACTGTTTATTCTAGTATAAAGGCCATGATCAGACTGAATCTGATGATGGCATTTTAGGCAGTAGCACTACAATAAATAATTGTTGTGTTTGACTGGATGTACTGTGATTTTGATTATCCAGAACGCAACGGGGATGAAGAGCATTAAAAATGCCCAAAATTTGGAAAGATTAGGGAAGGAAGCGACTGCCTAATTAGAGGCGAAACCCACCAATTTTCAAGGAGTGAGAAGAATCATTAATGACTATCTCATAATGGCCCGACACCGGACCAAAATTTGCATCAGGTAATTTCCAATATGAAGAGCAACTGCTGAAGCCTCCACTTCTCCCTTCTTGTCAACACAGGGATAAACAAAAATGTAGGCACAACAAACTTTTAGCAACACAAGAATAAACACAACTGCCTGCACAGTCAACCTTTAACAACACGAAAATAAACACAACTGCCTGCACACCAAAGTTTTAGCCACACAAGAATAAACACAACTTCCTGCACAACAAACTTTTAGCAACACAAGAATAAACACAACTGCCTGCACGGCCAACCTTTAACAACACGAAAATAAACACAACTGCCTGCACACCAAAGTTTTAGCCACACAAGAATAAACACAACTTCCTGCACATCAAACTTTTAGCAACACAAGAATAAACACAACTTCCTGCACAACAAAGCGTTAGCAAAACAAGAATACACACAACTTCTTGCACAACAAACTTTCAGCAACACGAAAATAAACACAAGTGCCTGCACACCAATGCTTTAGCAAAACAATACACACAACTTCTTGCACAACAAACTTTCAACAACACGAAATTAAACACAACTCTCTGCACACCATCATTTTAGCAACAAAAGAATAAACACAACTTCCTGCAAACCAAAGTTTTAGCAACACAAGAACAAACAAAAAATTCTGCACAACAAACCTTCAGCAAACTTTTCGTACTGTCTATGTTTACTCACTTGGGCGGATAAGAGGAAGGCTGGAGGGGGGAGCCAGTAGACCCTGAGCCTCCTCATTAGGCTCCAGCTCCAGCGCCATTCCGTCTTCACCCTCCCGCATAGAGTGCAGGAGGTGTTTTTCTGGGGGGTAGCATCACCTGGCAGCCCGCGCAGTACAGATGTCTTCCGCAGCCATGACACCCTGCAACAATCGTCCGTATGATAAAGGCTTGTCGTTGATTTTCTCAGTGCCTCCGCGTAAAGTGCGGGCCATTACCCCAAAATTAGGCCACGATGACTTCCTTCCAGATCATTTCCTATTCACTATTTATTGATCTTCTCCTGTGGCGCATTTTGTTTCAGACAGTACAGTGTCAAGTGACTGACGAATGACGAATATGAAACGATCAGGAAGGATGCAACCATGGCCTAATTCCAGGTGCTGACAACACAAAGGAAGTTCCCCGGTAAGATACTGATATATGTTACCAGTACTTCTGGAACTTTTGAAGAGCGTTACCACTACACTAACCTGCTGTCTGTATTTTCAGTATCTTCTACAAATGGACGCCACACACAGTCAGTAATTAATTGCAATTTCCCGTATATTATCCTTCATATCAGTTGACCTCGCAATGTGGTTTCACTTCTTGCAGCTGTCGCTACTCGAAAGTGTTATCTTCTTCAGGATATGTAATAACTACTTACAGCACAGAGGTAAATGTATGCACCATCTGCCTTAACATTTCAAGAAATTGCATTTTGCCCACAATGGTGTATTTATATGTTCCGTATAATTCCAAAAAAATGCCACTATTTCCCTGTACAGCGCCAACCAGCTGCTGGTTATAATGGGAAGTGCATCTTCTTTAGGGCGTACGACCTGTACTTTTAAATACATGTCGAATCCAATTCGTGCTACAGTGGTTTTCCGTGGTCCCGGCGCAAATCCTGAGTCCGTAGGCCAATGTCACTCTATAATGCATCTCCTCACGCAGACTTCCCGCGTAGTCACTTAAAAAAAACTTCTGAATATAGGCAAGCCAGCGTTTTTAAAATATCGCCATAATGGAGCCCTCCACAAACATACAAAAAAATTCAGACCAAACTTTCAACTTCCTCCGACACATAAACAGCCATTTCCGCCTTTCCCTTAACCACTTCGCTCCCCAACACTCCTCCTTGTCTCCAGCAGGCATTATCTTGGAACATCAAGAGCAGTAATTTTGTACCCTTTCCAATACAAATAACATCTCTTACTCCACTCATCCCCCTCTTCCTCTTACTTCTTCTTCTTCCTTGAATTTCACGAGGTTGAGTAAGGTTCTACTTTGGAGGGTTGTGGGTTCAGACAAGTTACATATCCATTGTGGCGCTATATGAAGTAATTGAAGCTTCGTACAACGGTACTGAATTTCTGGACAGAAGACACACTCAAAGATAGGGTAATGGGGAGAATATTTGGGCCTAAGAGGGACGAGGTGACAGGGGAGTAGAGAAAAGTACATAATGAAGAGCTTAATGATCCGTAATCCTCACCCAATATCGTTCGGGTGATAAAATCGAGAAGAACGAGATGGGCGGGGCATGTAGCGCGTATGGGGAAGAAGAGAGGCGTATACAGGGTTTTGGTGGGGAAATCTGAAGGAAAGAGACCACTTGTGAGACCCAGGCGTAGATGGGAGGATAATATAAAGATAGATCTTCTGGAAGTTGGATGTGGGGTGTGGACTGGATCGAGCTGGCTCAGGACAGGCTCGCTTATCATATTAACGTAGACCACTAAGCTGAATGCTCAAACGCACCGCGGAATGGAGTCGAAAGTAAAAAAGAAGTTTGTCAGATAAAACAAGAATCATCTTACTATGTCACACAGAACAGAGTCATTTTCCATTTAAAATATGCTTTTATTGTAAGAATCATACAAAACGAATAAATGAACCGTGTTTCTTCGGAAATCTGTCGACAAAGTTCAAGTTTCATTAAAATCTGACAAGAATAACTGGTATTTTACATGAAGCCCAATGTACATTGTTGATACCTGGCTCAAATTTTTTTAGAATAAAAACCGTTTCAGACAAAATTTGTAGAGACAATCAAAACATATTTTATTTTCAGTAACCTTTTTTTTTTACGAAAATCGTGCCGTGCATGAGATAATGTAGAATAAAATATGGTACAGCCAGACAGGCCACAGACGACAATATGGCTCATGCGCTTTACACGCTGGATAACTAAGGAAAGAATACAAACACACACTGATATTTTGGTACATATTGCTTTCCCATGGCAACAGTGGCTATGCGAACGAGCTACAATGTTAATTTATACGTACATTGCCTGTCTCATTAAATTCTACTGTGCATGGTGTATAAACAGTTATCGCCGTGCTGTGAGAGGATTAACCGGTACAGTGGCAACTAAAATGCAAGGGAAACATGTGGAATTGTAACGTTTAGCTCAGACCAGAATAGCTTCATTATGTATGAGTAAAATATGACCGTGTTACGAGTGGGTAGAAGAGGTAAACAGTGAGGAAGAGAAACTGCTCGAGTGTTCTGAATTAACTGACGTCATTTGGGAAAGTGAGAAATGGCGGTCATTACTTGTTCCTTGCCCAGCAGTCAAGTACACTCTTCTCCAACCAGATATAAACTCTCCAAGTCACGCAGGGAACGTGGGTTGACAGTAAGTCTGAACTTGGGTATGAACATCTTCACCATATGCGTCAGTCCGTCCGCAAGTAAACACTACAGCACTGCTCGGTACACTAATATGAAATGCAATACTGCCGAGATGTAATCAAATCGACCGAATAATTCCACTTGTCATTTAAATCAGACAAAAAGACGCCCAAGTTACGAGGTTCTCACAACGGTATAATCGAGAATTCCGGTCGTCCGGGCTGTGACGCCGTGTCGCCGAGTAAGTGACCGACGTTTGGAAGGGAAGTGTTGCTATCATCTTCAAGGGTTCGAGATTCTTCATAGATCTTGAAGCCTTGTAGATGATGGCAGAGTCAAGTCCAAGAGGATAAGAGTTCTCAATAACAGACCCTTTATACAAAAGGCCTACGTGTCTTTTTTGCTCACATCTGGACACTAAGTTGCTAAATATTTATCAGAGTAAAAGTTTCAGAGGAAATCGAGGCATATTTTGTACCCAGAGCACATTTCTGTTAAGATTTGTCGTTACTGAGAGACACAACAATACAGGAAATGTGCTGAACGCATAAAGTAACATTGAGGCGCGTTCGTGCAACTATTATTGTAGTAAAAAAAGCAATGAGTATTACATATTCTGAGTGTGTGTTTGTAGCCTTAGGTATCCAGTATGCAATGCGCGTGCGCCGTACTGTCATCTGTGACCTGCCCCGCTCTACAACATTAGTTCACATTACCTCATAAACGGCACCATTTTCGAAAAAAGTTGTTGAACACAAAAAGTGTCCTTTGATTCTCTTTACAACTTTTGTCCGAAACATTTCTTATTCTAAGAAGAATTCGGCGAGATATGGTCAAGAAAGTACAAAGGTCTTCATGTAAAGTACCCGTTATTCTTGTCCGATATTAATGAAACTTGTACTTCTCGACAGATTTTCGAAAAATACTCAATATCAAATTTCATTAAAATCCGTCCGCTGGGAGCCGAATATTTCCATGCGGACGGACAGAAAGACATGAAGCTAATAGTCGCTTTTCGCAATTTTACGAATGCCCCTAAAAATGTTTTTCATGTTCTATCATTTCACAAATCGACATCGTGAAGTCTGGTAACAACACAGCAGTGGCACAGACACTGTCACGGCATTTTAAGCAGCCCTCGCAATCGGTGTATAAAAGTAACACAAGAGAGGGAGATCACGAATAACTTTTGAAATTCCTGTCTCTGCAGTAGTTAACGGTTCGATTCCCCCTAGCGCCCTCAGGCAGCCAGTTGACATGCATTGATTTTCATCAGTTTCGTTAAATTTGACAAGCTAATAGTTACTGTGCTAGTCATGAAATTCTCTCCCTTTTATGGAAGGCGAAATTTCACAAACGCTCTATAAAGGACCTTAGTGTCAAACATACGGATCCAGTCCGCATTTATTTATACACATTTTAATATTATCCTCCCAACTATGCTGAATGTTTCGAAGTGGTCTGTCCCTTCACGTGTACCGACCAAAATACTGAATTTATGTCTTAATTCCGCAATATATGCTACATGCCCTGCCAATCTCATTCCCCTCTCTTTGATTACCGTAACAGAGCAAAACACGAAGTCGTCAGAGCCGTGAATATGCATATTACGGTTTGCTGGAAAGTGACATCGTGTAGTCTGGTATATGGTTACCAAGGAACCGAACAAAACTGCAGCCGCCCCCTGCCGGACACAGCTCTTCAGGCAGAAGGTTACTCCGAAACGTCGATACACAACGCAATGTGCTTGGTGCCGCAGCTTGCTACAAACAGGTACATTTGTACATTCGTAATTTAGTACTTTAAGACACTCCATTTTGAGAAGTGCCAATGTGTTGCAGTGTTGACTGACAACCGGGAGCTCTAATCAATGGCAATTACCAGCACCCAAAGAGTACATAAATAAACTTCAACAACGCTGACCTGCACATTGCTTCACTTGTACAAACACACATACACACACACAAAGACAACGGCCCAGCCTAATTTCACGGAGCCGAGTCCTTCATGACAAGCTAAGAATTACTCAAATTCATCGCATTTTATAGAAATTAAAGTGTCATTATTTTGTCCACAAGAGGCCTCCAAGAATCCCTATTCTGAGCCATATAAATCCACGCCACACTGTGATATTCCATTTTAATATAATCCATTTTCATATTATCCTGTCACCTAAGGCAAGGTCTCCCTTCTCACTACACTTCCAGTCCAGCAGCCCTGGTTTCATCAGCTCGACAGATGTAAATTAAGACGCGCCTAAATTAATTTACTTCCCCTGTCTCTTCAGCACAGCTTCCCAATCTGTTGTTCCTTTACACAAAAACAACAGTTTAAATTGCGGTTCTGTGAATGTCATTAGTCATTATCATTTGACGTACGAAATGCCATAATTCTCATTGCCTAGCACAAGAAGTTCTGGCTCAAACTGCAGCACAACGCGGTGTCACTCCCCCGCAAGACACTCTGCTTTACCGACTACACTAACGAACGCAACAGTTATGGTTCTCACAGCCATGCCATTCAAGATACGTTGTTTTCAGCGATATGAGACAGCGCTGCGTCGACTGAAGGACAGTTAACGATGTTTCGAAGCATCGCATTGCCTCCATCGTCAGGGTTAATTAGCGACTGAAGCACGGTACGCCCCACAACACGCTTCGACCGAATACAGCCGTCGTATCTTCCAAACACACACGGTTACAAAAGTTTGGATGGGATATTATATTTTTAAAGGAACAAATGCGCTTTCAAGCTTACAGACATTTGGAAATTCAGACTTCTTAGGAACCTAAAACACGGCCATGTACTGGGGGTTGTCGTGACAGTCTGTCAGCACTGACCTTAACACGGCACTCGCAAAGCAGCCCTCAGGTTCCCTAGGCTTATCGGTCAATGCGCCCTCTTAGTTGCATTGTCCAGACCAACACCAGATACTGCACGCCATATGCTGCAGTGCGTCCATATAGACAAACTTCCAATCACCCCGTGGCGTACACTGTAAACACACACACACACACACATACACACATCATGCTGTTACATTTTTTCTTCCTATGTGGGTGTCACATTGTACAAAACATTCAATATTTCCGTATTATCCGGTGCCCACACCTGTAAAGAATCACTAATGTCTATAGCAGCTGTTTGGCGGAATTAAGCCCATTCTCATTGAATAATAAAAAAAAGAAAGGCTAATAACACACCACCATAAAAAGAACTATATGAACTATACAGAATGTTCGAAAATTCGCACCTAATGACTACCACGAGATTTCTTGATCAAAACTGAAATAAAACCGTCCTGTGGTAAAATTTTGACTGACACGTAATTTTGGCGGAAAACACGTTCGAAATTCAGCGCGATGTGGCGACATGTGTAGCGACATTCAGCTACAGCTGGTAGCTATAGCAGGAATGTAAGTTCACATCTCCACCGTGTAAAGACTACAGTAGCTAACACATTCGCAAAAACAGCACGTCGAAGAACCATTCTTGTCACACAAACCCACTACGGCGTATGAATATTGAGTGACACTTCTGAAGCAGCAACATACATATGTTACGTAAGTGCAGACTGCGCTGCGTCTGATTGCTTTCACAAGGAACTTTAACTGCATATCGATTCTGCCCCCCAAAAATGTGGATTCCTATAATTACTGCATTCAGCTACACAGTACACCATACTGTAGTCTGATTGCACGGTGCTGTATTGCTGCGAACGGATATACTGCCTCCGTCTTCAGGATAGAAGTTACTTGTATCCTGAAACTGTAGGGAGTACCCAACACGCCACACGGCGACATGACCTACCCAAATATATCGTTAGCTCCGAGACTGCACATTTCAATGCAAGTCTCAGGACAATACAGTATTTTCAAAACCCTGTCAAATTGCAAAATCTCACGCTGTGTCCTAAGTTCCTATTTACATATTCATATCCGTGAGGTTCGTGAGGTTTACAGAATCTGGAACTAAAGGTGAAAACGTGTGTAATTTAGCCCCACGCCATAAAGAGTATACGGAAGTAGAGGCGTAACTCCACACATGATTATTCTCGGCATTTATTATTATTATTATTATTAACTTTCTCACTTCTCAGTTTGGCTGGGAAATATTCACCTATCCTGGGACGTAGTAATCAACAGGATTAGGCTCGGTATTCTTATTTGTGGTTTAAAAAGTTTCTTACAATTGAACATGTGCCAAGAATTACAGATTTTTGCAGTCGGGTGCAAGTTAAGTCTTGTTCCACTTTGTGATAGTGACTTTGGAATTACTCCCGTAGATGATATTACTATCGGGATCACTTGTGCTGCCTTTTGCTTCCACATAGCACATATTTTATTCGCCAGTTCTTGGTACTTTTTTGTTTGTCGGTTATTGTTTTGGCGAGATTATGTGTATTTGGTACAGCTATGTCCATCAAAAAGGTGTTCTTTGTTTTCTTATTCATAAAAGTTATGTCAAGTCGATTAAACGTATTATTTTGTCCGTAAGTATGCTGCGATTCCAATACAGCTTGAAATTTTCATTCTCCAGTAAACTGGCTGGTGTGTACTTATAATATGGACTTTTATCTTCAATCAATTCGGCTGCTTCTCTCAGTTTCTGATGGATAATTTTAACTAGTCTATCATGTCTCTTTACATACTCGGTAGTTGCCAGTTGCTCACATGCTGCAGTAATGTGTTGGATTGTAATTTATTCCTTTTTGGGTAATTCCCCGGCGTCTGAGATTTAATTGCCGACGTTTCGGAACTCACTATCGGATCCATCTTCATAGGCAGGTGAATGAA
>Ga0123355_10010180_pt1 | contig 14376 bp, 12 predicted proteins | sample TergutEmb28metaG_3_FD_89872 | JGI IMG/M metagenome (GOLD analysis project Ga0123355, IMG submission 89872) | Embiratermes neotenicus P1 segment gut microbial communities from Petit-Saut dam, French Guiana - Emb289 P1 | ecosystem: Host-associated > Arthropoda: Insects > Digestive system > Gut ...
AAAATTTCCACCCGCCTGGCTGATCTGAACGGCTTTCATGGGAATGCCTCTTTCGGAGAGAGATGAAGAAATTGCAGGGTAAGCAGCTACCGCTATAGATAAAAATACCGCATTTTGGTTGCAGATGAGGAGGCAGCGGGGGAAATCCCATCCGGGGAGGCCGCGGGGGAAAGCCGAAGCTTCACCCCAGTTTCTGCGCTGCCTGCTCGATCCGTTTCAGGGTGGTTTCCCGGCCGAGCACTTCGAGCGTCTCAAACAGCGGCGGGGCATTCTTGCGTCCGCACACGGCGACGCGGACCGGCTGAAACATCTGGCCGGCTTTCACCCCAAGTTCCCCGGCTGCCGCACGCAGCGCCTGGTCCAGCGGATCATGCCTGAATTCGACATTGGCCAGCACCAGGCGCGCCTGCGCGAGAACTTTCTTGGCCATCCCGACGTCGCCCTTCTGGGGGATGAGCTCGGCGGGGTCGTAAGCCGGCAACTGGTCGACGAAGAAGAAGTCCGCCGCGCCGAGAACTTCGCCGAGCAGCTTGATGCGCTCACGAATCAGCGGCGTGATTGCGAACATCTTTTCCGGGGTCACGTGGAATCCCGCCTGGCGGACGACCGGCAGCAGGCGTGAGCTCAGGTCTTCGAGCGCAAGACCGCGAATGTACTCGGCATTCAGCCATACCGCTTTCGGATCGAAGGTCTGTTCCGGAGTCGGCGCCGGTTCTTTGAAATTCACCACGGCATTGGCGCGGTTGATGCCCTCGAGCGAAAAGCTCTCGACCAATTCCTGCCGGCTCATCCGGGTGCGATCGTCTTTCGGCGACCAGCCGAGCAGGCAGAGAAAGTTGATGAAGGCTTCGGGCAGGAATCCCGCATCGCGATACGTGGTCACGCTCACCATCGGCCCGTGGCGGCGCTTGGAAAGCTTGGTTCCGTCGGGCGCGACCAGCAACGGCAGATGCGCGAATTGCGGCGGCGTGCAGCCGGCCGCCTCGAAGATCAGCACGTGTTTGAAGGTGTTCGAAAGATGATCCTGGCCCCGGATGATGTGGCTGATGCCGAGGTCGGCATCGTCGGCGCACGAGGCCAGGTGATAGGTGGGCATCCGGTCGGAGCGCAGCAGGGCGAAATCTTCGATGTCGGCGCCGGATTTGGTCTGCTCGCCGTAGACAGCATCGCGGAAGCGCACAACTTGTCCGGCTTGGCGCGGGACACGAAAACGCAGCGCGAACGGCTCTCCGGCGGCGGCGCGGCGGTCGCTCTCCTCACGCGACATCTCCCGCATGCCCGGGTTGAACAGCCATGTCCCCTCGGTGCCCGACTTCTCCCCGTCGCCGGCGTGCGCAGGCGTAAAGTCGCGGTAGGCCAGCCCCTTCTCGAAAATCGTCTCCGCCGCCGCCCGATGCAGCGCCAGGCGTTCGGACTGCTTGTACTGTTCATCCCAGCCCAGGCCCAGCCACTCGAGGCCCTCGAAAATGGAGCGGACCGACGCCTCGGTGTTCCGTTCCACGTCGGTATCGTCCAGTCGCAGGATCATCGTGCCCTGGTGGCGGCGGGCGTAGAGCCAGTTAAAGATGAAGGTGCGGGCGCTGCCCACGTGCAGGAATCCGGTCGGCGATGGGGCAAAACGGACCCGCGGCTCGCGCGGGGAAGGGGTGCTTGGGGAATCAGGCATAGGTCTGGCCGGACCTTCGATGGTACGGGCCCGGCAAAGATATCGTCAAGCCGCATCCCACCCCCGTTTTCCATGCAAACGCCTGATTTGAAAAGAAATCGCCCGCCCGGCGAAGCCCTCGATACAGCTTGTATTCGCCCCCTCGAATGTGAAAACATGAGAGCCTGTTTCTCCCGAAACTGAGCCGGAACGCTTGGTGAGTAGTGTCTTTGCGCGTCCTATGAACCAGGTCGTCATCACCACGGTCGTCATTCCCGGATTCGTCTCCGTTCTGCTGTTCCTCGTCTTCACCTATCTGCACGAGCAGAGCCGGCAGCCGTACTTCCGGGCCTGGCAGCTCGCCTGGGCGGCATACTCCCTGCACTACGTGCTCGACACTTTTCCCTCGTCCTCGGTGGCGTTCTTCTTCAGCGAACTGTTCCTGGTGGCGATGGTGCTCTGCATCTTTGTCTCGACGCGCCTGATGCGCGGAGCTTCGCAGTTCCGCTGGTACGACGCGGTGGTGGGGTCGGTTTGTGTGGTTCTGGCGCTGCTCACGCTGCACGGACACATCGTGAATGGCGTCTTCCGCCCGGATGCGCAACCGGCGGTCCAACAGGGACTGGGACTTGCCGCAATTCTGCTTTATTGTTCCGCGGTCTTTCTGATCAACGGCCACCGGCGCGGATCGCTCGCCTTCCAGGTGCTGGCCTTTGCGCTGGCGCTGTGGGGCGTGCTGATGGGCGTGGGGCAATTGCAGAACCCGACGATCGAAGCTTTCGGCAACGCCACCCGCCTGTTCGGCCCGGTGCCGCAGATGCTGCTGGGCATTGCCATGGTGATGGTCTTGTTCGAGAACCAGCGCAACGCGGTGCAGGAGAACACCCTGGCCCTTTCCACTCTGGGAGTCGATCCGCGGCGGCTGCTGTTTGCCGAAGACCTGGTGCCGAACATGCAGGCGGCCCTCGAGCGGCTGATTAGTGCGTTGCCTGCACGCCGCGCCGCCATCGTCATCAGCGAGCGCTGGCGCGGTCTGCTGCCTTCGGTCCAGCAGGGATTCTCCGCCGAGTTCCTCGACGCGCTCGAGCGCAGCGGCGCCGGAGACTATCTCTCGGAACTGGCCTATCGGCGCAGCGGAATCTTCACCGCGCACCACCTGAGCGAGATGACCGAACCCCTGCCCGTGGTGGCTTCGGTCGGAATCTTCGCCAGGTTCAAGCAGATCCTGACCGAAGCCGGGGTTCAGCATCTGACCGCAGTGAACCTGCAGACACGTGAACACAACTTCGGGGTGATGCTGTTCCCGCACGCCGAACGCCAGGCATTCGGTTCTTCCGGCCCGCGGCTGATGGTCGGCCTGGCGCTGCAGCTGGGGCTGACGCTCGAGAACTACGTTGTCACCCACGATGCCCACCGGCGCACCAAAGAGTACGAACTGCTGACCGAGATCGGCAAAGCCATCAGCTCGCGTCTCGATCAGGACGAAATTCTCCGCACCATCCAGATCGAGCTCGGGCAGATCTTCGACACCAGCCACTTCTACATCGCCTTTCAGGAAGCCGACGAGATTCGCTTTGAACTGGAAGTCCGCGACAATCGCGTGCTGCCCAAGCGGACCCGGGAACTGCGGAATGCCTTTACCGAATACGTGATCCGCAATGGCGAGCCCCTGCTGATCCGCTCCGATCTGGAGTCGATGCGCAATCGGCTGGGCATCAGCCACGTTCCGGAACGGCCCGCCAAGTGCCTGATCGCCGCGCCCATCTTCCTGGGCCACAAGGCGTCGGGAATCATGGTCGCGATGAATCCCGGGCGGGAATTTGTGTTCGAACAGCGCGACCTCGACGTTCTGGTGACGGCTGCGGGACAGGTCTCGGTCGCGGTGGAGAACGCGCGCTTGTTCGCGGACGAGCAGCGCCGCTCGCGGCAACTGGCATTCCTCAACAATATTTCGCGCACGGCAATCTCCAGCGATGACCCCGTGCACATGCTGGGACAGATTGCCGACGAGATTCACAAGAACTTCAGCTTCGATCACATCGGCATCGGGTTGCTCGATTACGGCACGAAGGAAATCGAGATCAAAGCCGAAGCGGGCGCCACCGCACACGCCACCGGCAAACGAATTCCACTGGGGACCGGTATTGTCGGCCGCGTCGCCCGGACCGGCGAGCGGGCGCTGGTGCTGAATGCCATGCCCGGCAATCTCACCGGCATCCTTTCGGACTCGCGCGCCGTGCTGTGCATCCCGATCACCTACGGCGAATCGCTGCTGGGAGTGCTCAACGTGGAGAGCCGCGCGGACAATGCGTTCTCACCGCAGGATGTGCTGATTCTGAATACGCTCGCCGACCTGCTGGCCACGGCCCTGCACAATGCGTTCGTCTTCCAGAAGCTGCAGCAGCAATCCATCACCGACGGCCTGACCGGAATCAAGACGCGGCGCTTCGTATGGGAAGCGCTGTCGGCGGAGTGGAAGCGCGCGTCGCGTTCGGGACGTCCGTTCTCGGTGGTGCTGATCGACCTCGACAAATTCAAAGCGGTCAACGACACCATGGGACACTTCGAGGGCGACCTGGTGCTGGCCCGCGTGGGACGGTTGCTGGAGCAGAAGTCGCGGCAGTCGAACGTCGTGGCGCGCTATGGCGGCGACGAGTTCATCGTGCTCATGCCCGAAACCGGCGCCGAACAGGCGCAGGTGCTGGCGGAACGCCTGCGGCAGTGGCTGGCGGCTGACCCGATGCTGGCCGAACACCACATCACGGGCAGCTTCGGGGTGGCCAGTTTCCCCACCCACGGATTCTCGATCGAGGATCTCATTCGCGTCGCCGACGCCGGCATGTACGTTTCCAAGCGATCCGGAGGGAACCTGGTCTCGACCGCGCAGGAGTTCGTCGAGGGGCAGGGCTTCGCCCGGCAGCGGCAGCAGATTTCGGCGTTTATCGAGGGATTTCTGCAGCGGCAGCATAACGGGCCGGAGCATCTGGATGAGCTGACGTCGATGCTGCAGAAGCTGTGCGGCGGCGATCTGGGGTGCAACGTTGCCTTGCTCAAGGAAGCGATCGAGTCGCTCAGCCGGGCGGGGGAGTCGCGCGAGTTGCAGACTTCGGGCCACGGAGATCTGGTGGCGCGCTATACCGAAATCGTCGCGCGGGCGTTGGGCTTGTCGCCCGAGGAGACTTCCGACCTGGTGTATGCGGCACGCGTGCACGATGTGGGAAAGATCTTCGTTGCCGAGCACATTCTCAACAAGCCGGGTCCGCTGAGCGACGAGGACTTCTTCCAGCTTCGAATGCATGCGCATGTGGGCGCGGAGATCATTGGCGTCATTCCGCACTCGACCATGATGCGCGAGGCGGTCGCGCATCATCACCAGCGGTTTGACGGGTCGGGCTATCCCGACGGATTGCGCGGGGAGCAGATTCCGCTCTGGGCGCGCATTATCGCGCTCACCGACGCTTACGCCAACATGGTGACCGAGCAGTCGTTCTCGGCAGCACGCACTCCCGATCAGGCGCTCGACGAACTCGCCAAGATGAGCGGCACGCGCTTCGACGGGATGCTGGTGCGGCTCCTCATGCGCGGCTTGAGGGCCGAGCGGACAACCTCCTCTTCATCGAGCGCTGGATTCTGAACCGGCGCCCGGGGAAGCGCCATCTTGCGCGAAAACTCCCATTGGGCTGAGGCCCGTTCCTGCCGGCGCGACAGCTCCCGAAGTCAGAATCGGGACCGTTCAGGGAGTGGTGGGGCGCGGGTTTCCTGTTTCCGAAGGGCCCGATACACTAGTCAGCTATGTCGATACCTCTTTCTCTTTCCGGTAAAGTGGCTTTGATTTCTGGCGGGTCGCGGGGGATTGGCGCGGCCACAGTGCGGATGTTCAGGGCGGCGGGGGCGAAAGTGGCGTTCAGTTATCGTCGCACGCGGGCCCAGGCGGCAGCGCTGGCCGAGGATTGCGGCGCCGACTGTTATCCGGTCGAGGCCGATCTGAATACACCCGAAGCAGCGCGCGAACTGGTGGCGGCGACCGTCCGGCAGTTCGGACGGCTTGATATTGTTGTGGCCAACCACGGCGTGTGGCCGGTGAAGGACGTGGGCGTGGATGAGATGACGGACCAACAGTGGGAGACAACTTTGTCGATCAATCTCGACGGGGTGTTTGGGCTGGCGAAATACGCGGTGGGACAAATGAAGTCGCAGCCGCGACGGGGCGGGGCCGCGGGCCACATCGTGCTGATCAGTTCCACCAGCGGCCAGCGCGGGGAGGCGTATCACTCGGACTATTCGGCCACCAAGGGAGCCCTGATCAGTTTGACCAAGAGTCTGGCGAGCGAACTGGCTTCAGCGGGGATTTATGTGAACTGCGTGGCGCCGGGGTGGGTCGACACCGACATGAGCGCGGACGCCCTGGAAGATCCGAAGACCGGCAAGGAGATCCTGCGGACCATTCCGCTCGGACGGGTGGGCAAGCCGGCGGAAATTGCAGCGCCGGTGCTGTTCTTGTGTACCGAGTATGCCGGGTTTATTACCGGGGAAGTGCTCAACGTCAACGGGGGTGCGGTGCTGGCGGGATAAGGCGGAGGAAGATAAATGTCGCGCCCGGCTTGCTTTCCGGGCGCTTTTGGCATCCAAGGCTGTAGGAGTTAATGCTGCTACAGGCGGAAAGTCCGCGAGAAAAGCTACAATTCTGATTGCATTCGTCCACTCCCTTAAGCGGAATGAAAGAGTTTTTACTGATCCTGGGTTTGGTGTGCGCGGCCTCGCCCCACGCATGGGGTGCTCCGCAGGCCACTTCGCCGCAGCCACCGCCGGTGGCCGCGAAGCCGGCTGCCCCGCCGGAGCCGATTACACTGGACAAGACTGCGCAGGAAAACGCCAATAAAGCCCGGGCTCTGATCGAGCAAGGGATCAAGGCTCTGGGCGGACAGACTTATCTCACGATTCGCGACCTCGAACAGCAGGGAAGGACTTACGGCTTCCATGCGGGGCGTCCGACCGGCGGCGGCGGGCCATTCTGGAGCTTCAGCGAATTCCCCGACAGGGAGCGCGTCGAGCTCACCAAGGAACGCGATATCGCGGAAGTCTTCGTCGGGAACAGGGGATACGAGATTACCTACAAAGGCCCGCGCCAGGTGGAGAACAAGGATCTCGAGGACTATCTCCGGCGGCGGCGCTTTGCGCTCGATGTCGTGCTGCGGACTTGGGTGAACGATCCGAGCGTGTTGCTGCTCTACGACGGGGATGCGATTGCCGCGCAGCATCCGGCGATCCGGGTGACGCTGACCAATGCCCAGAATGAGAGTGTCTCGGTTTTCTTCGATATCGACACGCATCTGCCCATCAAGAAGTCGTTTGAGTGGCGCGATCCGGTCGACCGGCAGAAGAACCTGGAAGAGGAAGTCTACGACAACTACAAGCCGGTGTCGGGGATTATGGCGCCTTACAGCGTGACTCGATTTTTTAACGGGGACATGTCGAACCAGCGGTTCCTGAATTCGGTGACGATCAATCAGGGGCTGGATCCGGCGATGTTTGATCCCAAGTCGGGATATAACCCGAACAAAGTGAAGCCTGCCAAAAAGAAGTAGCGCCCCTCGGGGTCCGGGCGGGGGCGCTCGAGACACCCGGCGGCCCGCCCGCACCACCGGATTCCCGCACACTGTCGCACACTCTTGACCGCCACCTTCGCCGGGACGGAATTTGTTCTTGACAAAAGTGTCTTCTAAACACTAATATGGTGTCATTAAGACACTGTAAAAGGAGGACGGCGATGGTCAAGTTCATGAAGGTGCCACCCACAACTTACGTGCTCCAGTACAAACACGGCGAGATCAAGCGGGAAGGGGCCGGATTGTCTTTCTTTTACTGGGCGCCGACGTCGACGATCGTGGCGGTTCCGCTGGCGAGCGCGGACGTTCCCTTTGCTTTCACCGAGACGACGGCGGATTTTCAGGCCGTCATCCTCCAGGGACAACTCACCTACCGTATCGCCGATCCCAGGCGTCTGGCGTCGCTGCTGGATTTCACCATCGACAAAAGGAGCGCGCCGTACTTTGACGATCACTCTCTGGATCGGCAGAAATTGCCCGAGCGTCTGGTGCACACGCTGCAGTCCCTGACTCGCTCCGTGGCGCAACGCCTCCCGCTGAAGGATGTGCTCGTAAGTTCGGAGCTGATCGTGGTCGAGGCGCTGGGAAAGCTGCGGGAGTCGGAAGCGGTTTCGAGCATGGGCGTGGAGATTCTGGCGCTGTCGATCCTGGACATCAAGCCCACCCCGGAGATGTCGCGAGCGCTCGAGGCCGAGGCGCGGGAACAGTTGCAGGGCCGAGCCGACGAAGCCATTTACGCACGGCGCAACGCGGCCGTGGAAAACGAACGGATGATCAAGGAAAGCGAACTCAACACCGAAATCGCAGTCGAACAGAAGAAGCGCCAGATCCGGGAAACGCAACTGGCAGCCGAGATCGCGGCGGAGCAGAAGAAAAGGGAGATTCGGGAGACGCAGATGGCGTCGGAGATCTCGGTCGAACAGCAGCGTCTCGAACTGGTCGCCCGTCGCGTGGAAAACGATCGCCGGGAAGCGGATGTGCGCGCTTATGCGCTCACCGAGATCCTGAAACCTCTGCGCGATCTCGACTGGAAGGCGCTGATGATGCTGGGCGGCAGGGGCGCCGATGCGAAGGCGATGGTCGCCATGGCATTTCAGGAGATGGCGGAGAACGCGCAGAAGATCGGGGAGTTGAATGTATCTCCGGATCTGCTGAGGTCGTTGATCTCGAGCGTCCCGGGGAAGTAGGTGGTGCCGGAAGGGAGCGCGGTTTCGCGCCGCGCCCCTCGAGAAACGGTGAACGCCATGTACAAGAAGCTCATCGTCGTGACGCGCAGGACCCGTCTGGAGGAGCTGGCAGCGCGGTTCAATACCAGGTCGCAGGCGAAGTTTTACATCGAACACGCCGGCGGGGACTTCGCCGACTACGAGCAGGAGGACGATGCCTACCGCCGCTCGCTCGACGTGCTGCGGCGGGCGCTGGAGTTCGAAGTGCCACAGCAACTTGTGGATCGCACGCTGGTTCCGACCTTTCAGTTTCAGAAGGAGGATCTGATCCTTACGCTGGGGCAGGACGGGCTGGTGGCGAATACCGCCAAGTATGTGGGGAGTCAGCCCATCATTGCGGTGAATCCCGAGCCCGTGCGCTTTGATGGAATTCTGCTGCCCTTTGCTCCCGGAGATGTGCGCCAGGCGGCTGAGCGCGTGATGGCGGGCAAGGCCGTGATCCGCGAGGTCACGCTGGCCGAGGTCAGGCTCAACGATTCCCAGCGGCTGCTGGCGTTCAACGACCTTTTTGTTGGAGCACGGAGTCACGTTTCGGCCCTGTATCGAATTGCCTGCGGCGAGAAACGGGAGACTCAGTCCTCCAGCGGAGTGCTGGTTTCGACCGGGGCGGGGTCGACGGGGTGGATTTCGTCGGTGTTCAACATGACGGCGGGAGTGGCGCGTTTCTGCGGCGGAACACCGGGCACGCCGGTCCGGCTGCGGTGGGAAGATCGAAACTTGCTTTACCTGGTGCGCGAACCGTTCCTGAGCCGGCATTCGCAGGCTTCGATGGTGGCGGGGATGTTGCGCGAAGGGCAGGAGCTGACGCTCGAGTCGCTGATGCCTTCAGGCGGCGTGATCTTCAGCGATGGCATGGAGTCGGATTTTCTCAACTTCGACTCCGGGGCAACGGCGCGGATTCACGCGTCGGCCGAGCGGGCGCATTTGGTCATGAAAGCGGCGCACTGAGGTAGGATTCCGGAGATGAAAGTCGCCGTCGACATCGTGATCTTCACCATTCAGCGAGCCGAGCTGCGGGTATTGCTGGTGAAGCGGGGCATCGAGCCGTTTGCCGGGCAGTTTGCGATTCCGGGCGGGTTTGTGCTGGAAGACGAGAGTCTTGATCAGGCGGCGCTTCGCGAACTGCAGGAAGAAACCGGAGTCGGCGACGTTTACCTCGAGCAGCTGTATTCGTTCGGCGACCCGGGGCGCGATCCGCGGGGACGGGTGATCAGCGTGGCCTACTTTGCCCTGATCGCCGCCGACCACTCGGCGCTGTCCGCGGGTTCCGATGCGGCCGAGGCCAGCTGGTGGCCGGTCGACAAGCTGCCCGAGCTTGCATTTGACCATCGCCAGATTCTGAGCTACTCGCTCGAACGGCTGCGCAACAAGCTGGACTACACCACGGTTGGGTTCCAGCTGCTGCCGAAACGGTTTTCTCTGACCGAGCTGCAGGAAGTGTACGAGGCGATCCTCGACAAGCGGCTCGACAAGCGCAATTTCCGGCGGAAGATCGGGCTGCTGAAAATTTTGCGGCCCACCCGCGAATACCGGCACGGCGGGCGGCGTCCGGCGCGGCTGTTTGAATTCGTGGCGGCAAACTTCGAGAAACTGAAGGACAAGGGCATCCTGTTTCCCTTCTAGATTCCTCGCTTCCCCAAAGCCTCGACGAGCCGGCACGTAAATTTACGTCAAGTCTTTTATAATTATACAGTTAGGCAAGCCCGGCGGCTTCCGCCGATCCCCGTCGGATTGGGCCGAGCAGCCACGGACTGTGGCTGTTTTGCCACAGACAGATTCCAGGACGGAAGCATTACTCTATATGGATTAGCCATATCCTCATAGTTGTTCTTTGACCCACGAGCAAACAATTCGTGCTGCCGTGGAGTGCAGTGGTGTCGGGCTGCACAGCGGCGCGGAAGTCTCCATGCGCATCCTGCCGGCACCGTCGGCTACGGGGATCGTGTTCCGGCGCACCGATCTGGACGGGTTCGAGATCGAGGCGGTAGGCCGGAACGTCGCGCGTGTCAGCTACGCCACCAGCCTGATGAAGAAAGGCGTGCTCATTTCCACCACCGAGCACGTGCTCTCGGCGTTTATCGGTCTGGGGATCGACAACGCGATCGTCGAGCTCGACAACCTGGAGCTGCCCATTCTCGATGGCAGCGCGCTGCCGTTTGTCGACATGATCCGCAAGGTGGGCATTCGCAAGCAGCGGCGGGCGCGTAAGTATCTGAAGATTTGCCGCGAAGTGGAGATGCGCGAGGGAAACAAATTCATTGCCGTCTACCCTTCCGGCAGTTATTCGGTTTCCTACGCAATTAATTTCCCGCACCCTCTCATCGGCAAAGAAACCTTCCAGGTGGAGCTGACCAACGGCAGTTACCTGCAGCATATCGCGCCGGCGCGGACGTTTGGCTCGCGCGAGGACGAGCAGGCCATGCGGAATATGGGATTGATCCGCGGCGCATCGCAGCAGAACTGCATCGTGCTCACGCGGGACGGGATCGAGAACGGGCCGCTGCGGTTCCCCGACGAATTTGTCCGGCACAAGATTCTCGACCTGGTCGGCGACCTGGCGCTGCTGGGAAAGCAGGTTCTGGGAAAAGTGGTCGCCGACCGCGCCGGTCATGCCATGCATACGGCGCTGGTATCGCGCATTCTGCGCGACAAGACGCTCTGGGACGAAGTCACTCTGCCGGAAGAACAGAACGATCCCGCAATTTCCTACAGCGCACACGCCTCGGCCGGATCGTCGCTGTAACTCCCCGATCGAAGTTCCTGCCGGCGCGTGAAACTCTCAATCTGGAATCTCGAACGAACTGCCGTGTCAGTCTGCCGGTTCGCAGGGGGCTTCGGCGGAATCGTGCATCTCGGGCGGGAACTGCCGCCGCAGGCGGTCGAGCTCGGCGCGAGTTCTTGCAATCATGGACGCGACGAAATTGCGGGCAGACTCCTGACGCTCCCTGGAGAGGTCTTTCACGCGCAGGTTGAGCAGGGGCATGTCTTGTTCGAAATAGCGGAGCGTGCGCTGTACCCGGGCAATGCGGAACTCGTTGGTCATGGCGTGAACTACTCCCGGTCTGCTAGAGTGCCATCGGCGCCGGGGAAGCGAAAGTCTCAAGGAAGGTTCCCCCCTGCCGGCGTATGGCCGGGACGCTGGAGGCAAGCAAATGCCGCGGATTGGTCGAAGGACTCCGACGCGGAGGCGATGTCTGGTGCAGGGGAATTCTTCTTGCATGCGATTGTCGAGCCAAGGGAATGGACCCTCGGTTGGCGGCTCGACGGCTCGGACCAACCACAAGAATCGACGGATCCTTCGCGGGCAAGGGTGACTGCTCGGGATAACGAGCCGGCGCCTTCGGCCGTCAGGGTCAAGGTTAGCGGTACCCGGACACGGACTTCATGGACACGATCGTCTACTTGTCGCTGGGATCAAACCTGGGCGACCGCGAGGAGCATTTGCGCGACGCCCTTCGACGGGTGTTACAGTGCGGACGGGTGACGGCGGTGTCTTCCTTCTACGAGACCGAGCCGGTCGAATTTACTGAGCAGGCGTGGTTTCTGAATTGCGCCCTCGGGCTTCAGACCTCGCTTGAGGCGGAGCAGCTGATGCACGGGTTGCTTGCCATCGAGAAGGAGATGGGGCGGGAACGCGTCCGGAAGAAAGGGCCGCGGGTGATTGACATTGACATTCTGCTGTATGGGGATTCGGTGGTAAATACCGCGGAGGTAACCATTCCGCATCCGGCCATGGCTTCGCGGCGCTTTGTGCTGGAGCCGCTGGCGGAGATTGCGGCCGGGGCGCGGCATCCGCTGCTCGACCGGACGGTGCGGGAACTGCTCGATGGTCTGCCTGCGGGGCAGGTGGTGAGGAAGCTCTCACCAAGCTCGCTCTGAATTTGCGCGGGGCGAGGAATCGGCTGTCGCTGGCTTCTTCGGTGACGACGGCGTCACTGGATTGCTCGCCTGCGCCGGCGCGGCCAAGGTGGGAGTGGCAGAGCCCGTCAGCGGGTGCCCCGCATAGGATCCGCTTTGCTGCGGTCAGGGAATGATGATGCGGCTTCCGGCTCCTGGCGGGGTGACAAGCGCCGATTCCTTCTCCGGGAACTGAGCGAGGAGAAATTCCACGAAGCCGCGGGCTTTGGGACGGCCTGAGGTGCGGCCATGGACTCCGCGCAGGTGGAAGATGAGGGCCTTCAGAACCTCGGAATCCTTCAGGCTGGAGTAGCCGGCATGCTCCTGCTCGGCGGCGCGGTATTCGGCCACCATGGCCTCGACCGCCGCCGCGACCCGGCGCTGCGATTCACTGGTGATCGGCGGTTCGTAGTGCAGGCCGGAATTGATGCGGCGCTCGTAGCTTTTCGCCAGCACCGACAGGGCCGCGATCAGGTCCCGATCATGCAGGCTGCGGTCGGCGCGAGCCGCCATCGCCAGGGCGTACGTCAGGCCCATCACCAGGTCCTCTTTCTCGTACAAGAACTGTTCGGAGACTTCGATATCGAGGTATAGGTCCCCGAGATCGTATTGGTCGGCGGGGCGCGGCTTTTCGTGGTCGCGCGCCTGCCGGAGGTAGGGACAATCGCTCGGACAGTCGAGCGTGACTTCGCGCTGCTCGCCGCAGCATTGCGGGCAGATGCGGCCGTGAACCGCGGGGCAGAAGCGTTTTTCTTTGCGAATTTCACAGATGACGCAGGTCAAATTGGGCTCCCCAGACATTATTGCATTTCGGGCTCCGGGCTTCCGGCTTCCTGAACCGCGAACGACCTGATTCCCTCCCGCCGCTCCCCGGCGGAGAAGAAGCGACACCGGGAGCCCGGCGCCTGAGGCCCGTTTTCTCGCATGACTGGCTCCTGCCGGGTCTGGGGACCACAGGAAAGCCTGTAAAAATGCCCCCTCCAGCGTTATCGAATGAGAAAACCCCAGTAAAATAGCTGTTTTTCCACAGCCTCGCGGGTATAAGATGGGTTTCGCTGGTATTAAACCGGTTTTTTCAAGGAGGTAGTATGGCAGCAGGTCTCACCAAAACTCAGCTCATCCGGCTGCTGGCCGAGAAGACTGAGCTCCCCAACAAAACCGCGGCGGCGTTCCTGGAGCACCTTGCCGACACCGCGATCAAAGAAACCAAGAAGAATGGCATGTTCGTCGTGCCCGGCCTCGGACGTCTCGTGAAGGCGCACCGCAAGGCCCGTGTGGGGCGCAATCCGCAGACCGGCGAACCGATCCAGATCAAGGCGAAGACCGTCGTGAAGTTTCGCGTCGCCAAGGCCGCAAAGGACGCGATCGCTCCCAAGAAATAGTTTTGGTTGGGTTCCTGGTCGAGGGCCGGCGTGATTGCCGGCCTTTGATTTTGGTCAAGTTTTGCGGTGGCAAAGTGGCAAGCTGTCAAAGTGCAGAACCACCACGCCGGACCGACCGGAAGCTTTGACTCTCTTGAAACCTTGCCATCCTGCAATGGCCGCACCTTGCTTCTCATGCTGAACTGGCTGGTCATCGGAATTGGGGACATCACCATCCGGCGCGTGATTCCTGCCATCCAGGCGGAGCCTCGCTGTCGTCTTTATGGCGTCGTTACTGGCGATCCCGCCAAAGCGGCGTCCTATCACACGCGCGTCTTCGCTACCCTCGACCTGGCGCTTTCTGATTCCGCGATTGATGCGGTTTACGTCGCCACGCCCGTGTTTCTTCACGCCGGGCAGACGATCGAGGCGCTGCGCGCCGGAAAGCACGTGATCTGCGAGAAGCCTATGGCGATGAACGAGGCTGAGGCCGGCAGCATGGTTCGCGCGGGGGAGGGGAGCGGGAAGACGTTTGGCGTGGCCTACTATCGCCGCTGCTATCCGAAGATCCGGCGCGCGAAGCAGCTGCTCGGGGCAGGCGTCATCGGGAAGCCGTTTTTGGCCGAATTGACGAACCACAT
>Ga0123355_10010181_pt1:0-12500 | contig 14375 bp, 4 predicted proteins | sample TergutEmb28metaG_3_FD_89872 | JGI IMG/M metagenome (GOLD analysis project Ga0123355, IMG submission 89872) | Embiratermes neotenicus P1 segment gut microbial communities from Petit-Saut dam, French Guiana - Emb289 P1 | ecosystem: Host-associated > Arthropoda: Insects > Digestive system >...
AACTGAACGCCGTTCGTAGGCTATTTTCTCTGTTCACTAGACTAACTGTCCATTTGTAGATAGCTACGGACATTTAGCAGACTGTTTGTGGACAACTTGCCACCGAAGATGAAGGCGTCACGAGCCCAGTCAACGTCGGTTAACTATATACCGCTGGACAAGACATAACATCTCTGAAGATCTGAATCTTCAGCAACCCGCTACTGTAATCTCGGACCTTGCACTGTATGTGTCTGTTCTGGATAGCCACACAGTCTGTATCCACCCACCGTCTGCCTGACTCGTGTTCGTGGGTTTGTTCAGTATATACAGACGGACTTCTGAGCAGAAACTTCAAATAGGTAATTAAAATTACCATTTTTTTTGTGGCGCAACAGCCCAACTAGTGCTAGGCCGCCACTTTTGAGATTCCTAGATAACATACAATTACGCACGCACACACACACACACACACACACACACACACACACACGGTTGGACTCCTCTCAACGAGAGGTCAGCTCGTTACAGTGATCGCTGCCTGCACAATACACAACAAACACAAGGCACCAATATACATGACCTCAACGGGATTCGAACCCGCGATCGCACCAAGCAGACCTACGTTTTAGCCCGCACTGTCACCAGTATCGGTCATAAACTCAAACACTCGTCACTTATTATTTATTTATTGCGCACATAAATCAAATACTGCTACTGCAGGACTCAATATATAGGGTGGCGCAAAAAGAACGCATGTTTTTTAAATGGGTAGTAGTCGGGAGAGTTTCTTTCTTTGGGGTTACCTCAAATCAAAAGTCTATGTTCGAAAACCTTGTACAGTCGACGATCTGAACGTTTCCATTCGCGAAGAAATTGCAACTGTGACACAAGAAATGTTAGTAAATGTGATGCAGAACTTTGAGAAGAGGCTCCGGACGTGTGTACGACAAGAAGGACGCCATCTTTCCGATATAATTTTCCGTAATTGAGTAATCAATATAAGTAATCAAAACTGCATTTATTACAGGTTGTTTTGGTGTTAACATAATTATTTTATATTGAAAATAGAAAAGTTACAATTACTTGAAAAAATGCGTTCTTTTTGCGCCACTGTGTATCTTCTGAAGATAATATGATGTCGTTTGATACCATGCAAATGGATCGCCTTTATTCACTAAAGGTGGTTGTGTTAATTTACCGAGATAAATACATTTAAGAATCCGCAGCTGACGCCTCCTATTATTTGTTATGCTTTTACTTGTATATGATGTACGTAAATAGTTCTCAGTAGACAAACTGAATTAACAGCCAAGGTCACATAACGTTACAGTATAAATTAGTGTCATAAAACAGGGTACATTTCACATGCTTAGAAAGTCAATTGTTCAAGAAATGTCCACATTTAATGGAAGTTAATTCATTACTGAGACCGCCACTGATCCACACTTCAGCCATTTTAACGTATCTCACAGTCCCCCATTCTGTTTCTGCAAGATACATTTCAATATTATCCTCCAACTTATGACCAGGACCGGTAGGGAGTCTCTTCCCTTTAAATACTCCATCCAAACTTTTGTGTGCTTTCCTATTCTCATTCTCCCATTTGTGCTACATGCCCTACCAACTTTAGCCTCCTTCATTCAATCATCCTAATACATCGAATATTTGGTGAGGTTCCGCACTGGTAATGCACTCGCTTCAACCATATTAAGCAAATATTTTCTTCCGGGCAAACTATTTTCAAACACACTCAGATGTACGTTCTCCCTAACGTGAGAGACAAACTCATCACGCCCATACGAACAACGAAGATGAGATGGGCTGGGCATGTGGCACGTATGGGCGGAAATAGAAATACACATAGGGTTTTGGTGCGAAAACTTGAAGTCAAAACGACCAGTTGGAAGACCTAGGAGTAGATGGGAGAATATGAAATCGAACTTAAAGAAATAGGATGCGAGGGCGTGGACTGGATTGATCCGGCTCAGGATAGGACGAGTGGAGGGTTCTTGCGAAAACGGCAATGAACCTGCGATTTCCATACAGCATCGGGACTTCGTTTACTAGCTAAGGATCTGTCAGACTTCCAAGAGAGACTCTGCTCCATTCATGTAAGTACATGCAAACCAACTGATAAAATTAACTCTTCTTTGTTGATTTGTAAGTCCTTAGACAGAAGAGGGACGGAAGTCTTACGAAGCCTTCCCGAGCTCAGTTTGTTCTCACGTTTTTCATAAAAGCAATTTCCTTTTTTGCTGTCGTGCCCAAATCTTAGAATTTTTTCGCAAATCCAAATATTTATTAACTGTCTTTTTATTACACTTTTCCCTAAAACTTTATTGAAATAAGAGTTTTAAAGAGACACTTCCACTTGTCTGCTTTTCATTTATGAAAAAAGGGTGTAATTATCGCAGATGTTCTGTGAATCCTTTGAAGTTATTCAGTCCACACAACAGAGGACTTGGGTGTGCAATATTAAGCTTATGTTACTTCACCGAAAGGAAACTTTCTCTCAGTTTTTGTCCACGTGTTTTATTGATTGAGAATTCCTGCAAAACATCACGTTTCATTTTTATAGGGCGGTCTTTAAATTGTGCTAACATGAGTGGAGACTTCTTCTTCTTCCAAAGAAGGATTTCTAAATTCGTAACGTTGCCGCGCCTATGGCGTTCCCTCCTCGAAGAAATCTGACACGAGTGTCTGGCGTAACATGTCTATAATAAGGCACAGGGTAAGACACGTCATCCTGTCTGCGCACATCAATCTATTCGAAAGTTACTGCACAGCTGAATACGACGGATGATAGTGTAATTAAACAAGGTAATTAATTAATGGCTTTTATTCCGTCATGCAATCCCTTCTCTCTCTACCATCCATCCATGCCGTATTATACCTAAAGTTATCGCAGATCTGGTTAAACAGGGATTGAAGATAAGCCGGACATGGACGGCAAGTCTGGAGAATGTATGGTGTCGTAAGGTAAGGCTTGCTTGAGGGAAAGGGGGGGGAGGGGGGAATTCTGCAAGCCAGCAAAGTATGAAGGCTGCAAGCGTCAAGCGAGTGAGAGAGCAAAACGCTGGCAGGGTCTCAGTGGTAGAAGAGCCAGCTCCTTGGGGTTCCATGTCATGAGAAACACAGCCTCTTCTCACATCCTCCTCATCTGGACCCAGTGTATTGATCGTGAGAACTTCGAGCACAGTCCCCTTGCCTTCTCTTGCCTTCGCCTCCTGCAACCCTTCGCCTCACCCCTTTGCACCCCTTCCTTGCTACTCTCTTCTCTTCTTGTTGAACGCTGAGTCGAGGGATTCTCGTCTCACCGCCGCCCCAACACCCTCCCGCCCTCCAGGAGACGAAACTGTAAAGTATAGGGTGACACACAAACACCTTCGTAAGCTTCATCAATATCTTGACCCACAGTTGTGGGCGATTTCAACAGTCTAAGGAAGTTACAGCCTTAACTAAAAAAAAAATGACAGTTCAAAGCAGTATACATGTTCAAGAGGACTGGTAACTGGTATAAGGATGACGATACTTTGTAATTACGTGATTGTTTGTCGCCTTGATGAAAGCTACAAGACACATAAAGTTAAGCGCTTGTGAACTTACAGATTACAAGATTTACTCTTTACCCTTTATTAGTTTAGTTCATAACAAAACAACTCACTTTGTAAGAACACATTAGTCTGTACTTTAATACTCAGAATTATAACCCTCTGTCCGTCATGTATAACGAGACACTTCTAACACTTCTAACACTTCTAGCACTTCTAACGTGACCTACGTAAAAGGAACTTCAATACGTCATAATCTGTTAACTCTTCACTGCTTCACCATCCCATCTTATCCGATTCGGATACGCTATCTTAACAGAAATTTATGTCAGTCACTTGACGGTTCTTACCATTTCAAATCTAGTTCACCCTCCCCTGTGCTTGTATTTCAATACATTATTATCGTCTTTAACCTAAACTAAATTTACGTTACAATAACAAACACAATCTGAGTCGTCATCATCATCACCGTCACCACAAATTTAAAACCCTTCCTTTAAAACTCAAAATCTTGTTCCTTCCATCGTAATTTTTTCCCCCAAGTCTCCTGCTCCCTTCGGTCGGCAATAAAATGACAACTGTCAATGGCGGGCCCTTTCTATTTTCCCGAAACAATTTTTCGAGTTTTCTCCATATCATTGTATCTCTTCCGTTACATTTGTTATTGTCAGGCTTTTTCTGATGTCTTAATTTGTCTGACGGCCTAATGTACTGCAGTGTAGCAGAAGTCTCAAGAAACTCATATACAGTCTCCTCTAGTTTCCTGGGTTCCTTTCAGTTTATGTAAAATGTACTTACACCACAGCACAGACTGACATCTGTATCTTCGCGGTAACAATGCCCCAGAAGCCTTCATTTTCTCGGTATACGTACGGTACATGTAAATCTTGCCCAATGCGATATTTTAAAGGAAGGTTGTAACCCCTTCTAAGCAATGTTAAGTTAATTTAATTCAGATGCATTTTAAGCAAATATGACTTCTTTACGAATTAGCTTGTGTTTGGATAATTATTTTATTTGTTTACCACATTCCACAGCGGCTACACATTTTAAGAATGACTTCCCTAAACTATTGTTATTTTACAAAGAATCTTTTAGAAAGAGGATTATTAAAATATATCCGAAAGTAAATAATTGTAGAAACATTTGATACAGAAACCTTCCACTTCAATAAGCGACAAATGCCGTAACGTCACCCTCTATTGTTTCTTAGGAAAAAATGTTTCTGTTTTTCATAAAATTAACATTACTAAAGCATGATTTCTGCCTCTGGCAAATCGCAAAGTCAACCCTCGCGCACCTTCGTACATCGTCGTTGCAATATGGGTCTTTCAACAGGAAGATACATGTGACGCTTTTGATCCAACACGCCACATGAAACTGCATTGTTTAAGAACCGGATAGAAACCGAGTATTGAGGCATATCTGAGTGTAAGAATGACACAAAGCACACAAAGAAAGTAGTAACACCGCTGCACGATTGGCAGAGAAGGAAAACTGAGAGACGAAGTAACTTCGGGCGGCAAGAAACTCTGCCCTGCTGGTCCGCGAGCAACCAAGAAGGCAGTGTATTGATCATGGTTTTCAAACAGCGTAGGAGCGCCTTATAAATTGATTACCCCGCCTTGACGGTGCGTTCTGCTGTCTTCCCTCTCACAACAGGGAACCTCCTTATAAATGGAACGTGGCTCTCTGAGAGAGAACACTGGTTGGTTTGTGTGTTATTTATCGTCACTGCCAATTGCTAAGATCATAAAGCCTCGGTGGTGGATGTATAAAAGATGAGTACGGAGCACTGGTGAAATGGTCCTGACAGGGCCAGATCGAAATGCTCGCTGCAAAACCTGTCCCAGTCCCACAGTCACCATTTACTACAAGTCTCACACGGACTTGCCTCGGATACAACCCGGGCCTAACTAACTGATGGAGCCACAGCAGGACCTAACCAAATGCAACCTTTACTGAAATTCATATCCATTACAAACTGGAAATCATAAGAAGCCCTTCATTTTGTGCACTCCACCACATATTGTTAGAGCGATCCGATCAAGGAAGATGAGATGGGAGAGATATGTAGTACGCACAGGTATGATGATAAGTGCAGACAAGGTTTTAGTAGAAGAACTGAAAAAAATGTAACTAGGAAGACTTAAGGGTAGACGGGAAAATAATATTAAAAAGCACATAAAAGAGGCAGTGTGTGAGAGTGTTGGCCATATTTATCTAACTCAGTAAAGAGACTACTGACATACTCAAAAGTAGCTTTTCAAGGATCTTCGTATTGCATGCCAGGCAGAGAATGTATTGGACATTTGAACAGTTCAAACTAAAAAGCAGTGTTGTAGTTCATTAAGAAAAGAAATTATCGTACATAAAAGATAACAAGACAGGCCATGTATGTATGACGTAATACTGAGGAGCATTAATGCAACAATTGTTGCAGTCGATGAGCAGAAAGTATTACATATGCTGTGTGTCTATTTGTAGCCTTGAGTGTCCATCATGCAATGCGTGTGCGTCTTTGTACGTCATATGTGGCCTGCCGGCTCAACAATATTTTTCCACATTATCTCATGAACGGCACGTCTTTAGGAAAAACGTTACTGAACATAGAATGCATGTTTTGATTTTCTGTACAACGTTTGTCTGAAATATTTCTCATTCTAAGAAGCAATGAGCGAATTACTTTCGTCAATATACAGACGTCTGCATGTAAAGTAACCGTCATTCTTGTCAGATTTTCATGAAACTTGAACTTTCTCCAGATATTTCTAAAAAATTCTCAAATATTTATTTGCACGAAAATCCGTCCATTGGGAGCCGACTTGTTCCATGCGGAAGGACGGCCGGACCGACGGACAGAGAGACATGACGAAGCCAATAATCGCGTTTCGCAATTTTTTAATGCGTCTAAAATGGCCCAGCTTTAAATTCTAAATCCTTGTCTTCTACCATGCGACTCCATTCGAAGGATAAAAATTCACTTAGTAACATTTCACGGACCGCACAGACTCGGTACTAACTTTCTACAAAGTACACAGCGGCATCATATGACAAAACAAACTTGAATCTTCAACGCCACTCTGATAACATAAAACCTACCATTTTAAATACCTATTTTTTCTAATCCTAAATAATTTTCAGGCTACTGTCACTATTAGGGCAGTCGTGTTGTCAGGCCTGCATTGTATTGTGATCCAGCTTAGTTATTCCGAACGATTTCTTTACACTTCTGGGAAATGCCCCCTATTCTAGAAATCTAGCTTCGTATTAACATTTCTGTGGTTAGAGTTAATATCCGGAAACCAGCTACATTGATGGAGTTTTCTGTTCTCTTCCTGAGAAATGTTTTGATATAATATCGCAGAATCGATCGCAACAATTGCGTCCTACTCACTATCCAATTCACCATTCACAGGCCTACACTCGTAATCCTGTTTACGTATTCATTGTTCGTTCTGTACAGCAGCAAATGCACACATTTTGCAATAACAGTCGACTATGGAAGCAATAGACTCTAATCAGACACGTGCCAAGAGAGACTCTATCTAGCCCACCACTACGACTCAAGTCTGACCCACTATATATGATGTGGACGCCACTCACTTGGAGCAACTTGTAACCCCCAGTGGGAGCCGATAAGCGCCAGTTACGTTTCCAAATGGGTGCAGTTTCAAACTTCCCTTTCGGCCTCCTGGTAGACACTCATCGGATATACTAGTAGATAAACAATGGTCGAAGTTAAGGGCCTGTGGACACTTGCTCGTGATGTCGTGTGCTTGGTTTGAGGTGTTTCAACCCTACTGTAGGGTCACACAATTTGTATTTCTCGGGTGAAACAGTGATTATTCCAGAATGCTCGGTCAGGGTCAACTTTGTACCGCTCTGCAGAACAGTCTCAATGCGTATCTTATGTGCTTCACTGGCACAACTGAGACGTTGGTTTAGTTCCATAATGCAGATGGCTTAACGTTCTGTTTCCTACAAACATATCTGCCAGTACTGCAACAGGAACACACACAATGTAGGCGGATATTACATTTTTAAAATAATTCTTATAACCCCTCAGTGGTTCTGTGGTTAGAGTCGTAAAATTGCATTAAAAAGTAAAGCAATTCATGTAGAGGCCTGAACAGGCCCTCAGGGTTCCAGCAGGTTTAAGCACCCAGATTTCAAGATGGGTACACGAAGGTGGTAAAGTTTTCAGCCCTACGCACCAGCCGACGTTACCCAAGGAATTATTTCTGATACTCATTTCAGTTAGGGGCTGATTTAACCACAGGGCCATAGTGCGGCCGGAAAGTCAATATCAGTGAAAAATTCCAATGTCACCATCGGGAATCGAACCCGCAAACTTCCGCCTTGTAACTTAATGCCTCAACCACCAGCACCAACACATGCCCCCGGTTTTAAGTTTATAGTACTCTTAAATGCACAAACGACCTTACGGGGCACGGAAGCCGGCAGAAAGGAAAGAAATTCCGCACCTTGAATCAAGGCCGGTACCGAAGGTTTCAACTATCTGATATAAACAAAATAGTCACCGATATGTATATATATATATATATATATATATATATGCAATTTTTGACACGGATCCCGGCATTCAACAATTTTTGTTCCGTAAGCGTACCGTTCTGCACGGGCTGAAAAAACAACCTTATATTTCCACGATTACGTAACGTAAAGAACCTAACCTAACCTAACCTAAACTAACCTAACCTAACCTAACATAACATAATATAACATAACATAACCTAACCTAACCTAACATAACATAACATACATAACATAACTTAACCTAACTTAACATAACCTAACATAACCTAACCTAACCTAACCTAACTTAACATAAACTAACATAACCTAACCTAACCTAACCTAACATAACATACATAACATAACATAACCTAACCTAACCCAACCTGACTTAACATAACCTAACATAACCTAACCTAACCTAACATAACATAACGTAACCTAACTTAACCTAACCTAGCCTAACATAACATAACCTAACCAGCCTAACCTAACCTAACCTAACTTAACCTAAGCACATTATAGGCCTGTAGCCCCAAGTATAGTCCTAAATATTTACCAATTTCGTATTGCAGATGTTGTCAATTTGTATGGAAAACAGCCTTAAAGTCTTTAGGACTGAATTAGTTTTCATCTCTCAAAATCTGTAACTCGTTACAGGGTGTCCCTAAAATTGTTAGACAATTTGAAGGAAAACTGCCCTTATAAAAACCTCACTGATTCGCTAACAGTTCCCGATTTACGTCTTAGACTTTATATCCACCCCATCCTTGAACACGGATGTAGCAGGTTTCTGCGAACAGTTAGTGCCTATTAAGTGAACTGTACAAATGTCATAAGTCGTCATATTCATTGCATCTATTGAATTATTTCCCAGCAAGCTACCTGTAATTGACAATTAAAGCACAGGCGTTATAGTAATTTATATATTACCGTCGACCACAAAAATGTTTATTATACCCAGCAATACAGTAGGCGCTGCTGAATTTAATAAAATTGTTGTGTTCGGCAGTGAATATATCAATTACTGTTAATATATCAAAACGTAACGGGATGAATTGCATCAAAACGTAGAGACGTGTTATGTTGCAGGCCTTCCATTTCTAATGCAAGAAAGAATTAAAGGAAATTTTGAAAAAACGTTTCTCAAACCCGGACTTATCGATAAATCAACATGAAATATGCAAAATAATTTAAGTAGGGAATTTTACGGACATCCGTTGATTTAGTTTGAAATCATTCCTCTTCTGTTTCAAGGAATGTGTGCATGTGTGTGCGTGTGTGTGCGTGCGTGCTAGTGTTCGCTGTGTTTTTAGAATGACGCTGTGACCTGTACACAGGGGTGAAATTAAGTATTGCTTATTCTGGAAATCCGGGTTCTGTTTCATAATATTCAACCAACAACGTGGGAACCGATTTGGCACGCAGCATGTGCATTGCTACAGAAGTACGAAGAAAGGCAAATATTATTCTTAGAAAAACAAAAGTCTAATAAACCAAATCAGCCACCTGAGTCTCTTTTATTTCCCCTGAACTTTGTGCATGTGTGAGTACGAGAGAGAGTAATTTGTGACATCTGAGGATTTTACCGCGGTGTTCCTAAGGAATTCAGTGTCCTGCGGTGTTTCTAAGAATTTCAGTGTCCTGCGGTGTTTCTAAGGAATTCAGTGTTCTGCGGTGTTTCTAAGGAATTCAGTGTTCTGCGGTGTTTCTAAGGATTTCTGTGTCCTGCGATGTTCCTAAGGATTTCAGTGTCCTGCGGTGTTTCTAAGGAATTCAGTGTCCTGCGGTGTTTCTAAGAATTTCTGTGTCCTGCGATGTTCCTAAGGATTTCAGTATCCTGCGGTGTTTCTAAGGATTTCAGTGTCCTGCGATGTTGCTAAGGCTTTCAGTGTCCTGCAGTGTTTCTAAGGATTTCAGTGTCTTGCGGTGTTTCTAAAGATTTCATTGTCCTGCGGTGTTACGCCGTATCAATGGATACATAGTCCCCCCATTTTCGAAAGACTGTAAACACTTCTTCGCCAGAGTCAAATATCCCAACAAAAATAACTTTAGACTGCTTGGCCCTGAAGATGGATTCTCTACGATCCTTCGAAGCTCCTGTAACTACACCTCTAACAAAACAGTATGACATCCCAGAAGGCTCAAACAATCAAGAGAGTAGACTTAATTTGTCATTCGATTTGTTACGATACGTTACGAACATCGTAAAACGAACTGTGCAATAGCTGTTGACAGCGATCTGTGACAGTACGCAAGATGGTTCCTTATTCTAAAAAAAAAAATTATTCCACAGTTTTCTGACGAAACTAAATAAAAAACGTGGGTTATGTTTCAGTGTGTGGCTAACGTACAGTCACATTAAGAATTGAGGATTTACTACAGGATCTAATTTATCGAATGTTTTATCGTAATATCTATTTATTTTAACCATATTAATTAATATTTATTTATAGCACTTTTCATAGCTCGTGTCACAGGCCCATATTGTCGAATGCTCGGATGACTGAATAATGAATTATCAAGGACGTTACAGGAAGTTATTGTGGCAAAATTTGAAACACAATCTCGATAATGGAATGACTGTGGCAAAACACCATAACTTTGAATACTTCATTGCGTCACTGTGTGAATGGTGCCCAAAATTTCGAGACCACTCTGTCTCGAAAGGTCGACCGCCATTCATCCAATAACACGGAGCAGTATCTCAGACGAACAGGCACTTTAACTTTACCGCTGCAGAACCTTAAATATTCCTACACTTAAACATACCTGAGTCAGGGTACCTAGTCTCTGAGCCGAGAAAAGAAACCCTAAACCTAAAGAATATGAAGTACAAGTGCCAAACGTCCTACCGCAAAGTGTAGTACTGCCATGTAATTCTGCATAATGCAGTTGTTTGTATGTATTAATGACATAGGTGTGTGTGTGTGTGTGTGTGTGTGTTTGAGTGTGTGCATTGTTTCTGAGTGGGTGTTTATGTTTATTTGAATACATGAATGTATTTATGCACTTCACTTATCAATGCAAGATATACAACCAGTCAGCCTCCGTCCAGACAAGTAAAGTCCTCACATCTCAATTGTTGGAAGTGTGTCCGAAGACATTCATTTGTTCATGTGGTACTGCTGCACAGTGGAAACTTGCAAACAGAACTTCTAGCATTGTGTTTTGTGTTTCTCGGCACAAACTAGTCCCATTAAAGTTTGTGTTTCTCAGCACAAACTATACTCATCGAAGTTTGTAGACAGTGAAGAAAGTTATATAGAAGATACAAAGGAAAAGCTGCAGGAAATAAATAATACCGTAATACATTCTTACATTTAATTGTGCATTTGATTCTTCAATTATACATTTGTGGCAAAAAACAAAAACATCCTACAGTTTTGTCAGATTCAACTCTTTTGGCCAATAGACAGCTGTTCGACAGTAGCTTCGTTTATATGGCACAACGATAACAACAACAGCAGTTTGAGCCGCCGTGCCGTCTGAAATGTACTACACAATGAATAAAGGTTCCCATTCATGTGACAACACATCTTTTAAAATTCCTTTTCAGGTGCTACCCTAGTGACACTCCAGTATTGTTACTTCTTCTACACTTCAGTATCAACTCAAACACATTTCCGTTCAATCTTAACACATAAGTTAAAAAAAAAAATCTGTGTAACTTAATGAAAAGGTGCTATCAGTGGCTCAGTGTGTGTGGCTTCGAATCATATTATGATTAATGAGCAACGAATGGAGAAGCATGTGGCAACAAACAATCGTTTCTAATCTGAACGTTGTCACAGAAATTGCTTGTGGGGTTCTGAGGAGAACCACGAAGAAATTAAAGAGCAGTCAATATTTCGGAAAATATTCGAATTTTGAACACAAATCACTTATGAATCTAATGTTTATTGGACCGTGCGTCATTGTGTTCGGTTATCACAAATCAATTACTTTATCAGTTTGCCAGATTAACTTCGTCTTACATCATTCATTTTTATTCCAAGATCAGCTAAATGATGTTTGTCTGAACTTTCATATTTAATTGAAAATATTTATTTTGCCATGTACTTATTTATTATTTGTTCAGCTAACTGTGCGTTCGGTTACTTATTTTTTCATTTATTCTTTTAAGTATGTTACGTACTTACTTATATCTTTCCTTGAACTATGTGTTGTTATGTATGAATGTGTGTATGTACGTATGTATGTATGTGTGTATGTATGTATGTGTGTGTATGTATTTATGTGTGTATGTGTGTATGAATGTATGTGTGTATGTATGTATGTATATATTGTATGTGTATGTATGTATGTATTGGGTGTGTATGTGTGTATGTATGTGTATGTATGTATGTATGTATGTGTATGTATGTATATATAATATTTATATGTGTATGTATGTAGTGTAATATATGTATGTATGTGTGTATGTAT